>Ga0310696_10000566_pt1 | contig 57546 bp, 58 predicted proteins | sample AusTroGonzalo_MG_4_FD_203885 | JGI IMG/M metagenome (GOLD analysis project Ga0310696, IMG submission 203885) | Bovine rumen microbial communities from tropical cattle in Woodstock, Queensland, Australia - Gonzalo_02 (v2) (version 2) | ecosystem: Host-associated > Mammals > Digestive system >...
CAGATGGTAAGAACAATCAAGTACTTCGCAGAGCTCGGCTAATAACTGGCTTTAAGAAACTGATTACAGAGGCTGTCTCATACGAGGCAGCCTCTTTTAGCTTTATTGAATTTGAGTTAAGGGATTACAGGCAGATCTCTACGACCGAAACTTCAGGTACCGATAAGAACCTGAACGGCATAACGCCGCAGCCAAGACCTCTTGATACGAACGTTACCGTGCCGTTGATATCGTATGCGCCCTGAACGACACCTTTCTTGGGAAGCTGGTCCTTGCTTCTTAAGATATAGAATTCGGCCTTGAACGGGAACTTCATCTGACCGCCGTGAAGGTGTCCTGCGAGCATGAAGTCAGGCCGCTTCTCAGGTTCGATGTGGATCAGGGCATCCGGATCGTGAGCAACCAGTATGACGGGATTATTCGCATCACAATGGGGCATAGGAGGCCATTCAAGCTTTCTCGTACCGGAATCAGGAATTCCTGCCAAAGACGCGCTCCTGCCCGTTCTGGAGGATGTAAGAGGCATAACTTCATTATCTAAACTGATATATCCAGAAGAGCCTGCGGCATCTTCAAGTTTTGCATCGTGATTTCCGGTGATTCCATAGAACGGGATGCCCAGCTCTTTGCAGCAGGCGCTGACTTCATTCAGATACTTGTAACCCTTGGCTGCCCTGGAAGATCTGCTTATGAGGTCGCCACCGAAAATAACGGCATCCAGCGGCGATTTGTCATTCATCTCACGAATGGATTCACAGACACGCTTAGCCGTAACGGGGCACCACTCAGCATGGATATCCGAGAAGAAAAAGAATCTGAAGTCGGGATCTGAAGCTCCCTCAGGGATAAAGGGAAGTTTCTTTATATTAATATCATTATTATTTATTTTATTAGACTTCTTGAGGACCGCCTTGTCAGATACGAGGAAGAAGGGTTCAATTAAACACCACATAATATATAGCAGTATCAGGACTGCCAGAGCTATTAAAAACGGGTATATCTTCTCCATTATTAGGACAGTTCTCCTTTTTTCTTAATTATATAATATACACGCGTCAATCGTGTGTTATAATTCAAGCAATCAAATTTGTTTTTTGCAGGAGGAATTTAGGATGCCTAAGACAGAAATCACTTATGAGATCGTCAAAGAGATCGGTGTTCTTAAGGAGAACAAGTCCGGTTGGCAGCGTGAGCTTAATATTGTTAAGTGGAATAATGGTAAGCCGAAGCTCGACATCCGTGATTGGGGCCCGAACCATGAGAAGGTAGGCAAGGGTATTTCTCTTGATTTCGAAGAATACAATACTCTCAAGGCTTATCTTGAGGATGGTGACTTCACTTCTCTCGACGAGTAATAACCCGTCTTTAGAATCAGTGATTTGATTTGAATACAGGAAGGCGCCGGTCATGGCGTCGTGATTCAGTATGAGAAGCGAAGAACGAGCCGGTATTATCTCAATAGTAATGCTTTTTGTGTGGGGGACTCTGATTGCAGAGCCCTTCCATATTTTTGCGCGGTATATTGCTTCAGGCGTGACCTATGCTATGAAGGGCCTGGGAGCACCTGCCGTCGTTATTTCCATCGCTATTTATATAATCGTCGTTCTTGTGATTCTGCTTCTTCAGAAGGTCACGAAGACCAAGGTGTGCATCTATATCCCGTGCATAATATCAACTCTTTTGATCCTGCTGCTCGTGTTCAAGAGCATAGTGGATTCATCGGTAAATGCGGTAGATGCTTTGTGCCTGGCGATTCCTGCCGTGGTATCGGTTGTTTTCTATCTGTTTAAGTTTAAGACCGGACTTAAATGGTTTGCTGATATCTATACATACTCGCTTGCCATAGCGCTTCTCAATTCGCTTTTGTTCGTGCCTGTATCAAGACTCAACGGCGTGGTCGATATGATCCTTTATATAACTAATTATAATGACTTGCTGATCACAGACAGTTTTGCCGGTCTTGCAGGAATACATGAGATCATCTGGGGAGCGTTCTTCACGGCATTTGCAGTATTCCCGATAATCTATCTTGCTACTTCGAGCAGGAGGAAATGATATGGAACAGATGGATCTGTTCTCTGCCTTGCAGAGTGATAATTCAGAGCACGAAGAATATCTTGAGCTCGTAAAGAAGCTCAACCACTTCGCCGAACTCTACTATTCCAAGGATGAGCCTGAGATATCGGACTACGAGTACGATACCATGAACAACAGGCTCAAGCAGATAGAGAAGGAACACCCCGACTGGGTAGTTCCCGATTCACCGTCTGTAAGGGTCGGCTGGAAAGCAGAGAAGGGCGTTCTCGTTAAGCATAATGTTCCGATGTTATCGCTGCAGGATGTTTTCGAGAAAGAAGACGTATATGAATTCGTCAATTCCATGATTGAAGAATTCGGCGATGAAGCAGAGTTCCTGGTAGAGACCAAGATCGACGGTCTGTCGATGGCGCTTCGTTACGAGGAGGGTGAGCTGAAGCTCGCTGTCACAAGAGGTGACGGCATCACCGAAGGCGAAGATGTCACAATGAACGCCAAGCAGATCCCTGACGTCGTCAGACAGATGAGAGAGCCCGTTCCCTATATTGAGATCAGAGGCGAAGTCTACATGACCAGGAAGGCCTTTGAGGCTGTTAATGCCAAGGCCGAGGAAGAAGGCACGAAGCCTTTTGCTAATCCCAGGAACTGCGCTGCAGGAACATTAAGACAGATCGATACCAGGATCACCAAGGAGCGCGGTCTGTCCCTGTTTATATTCAATATCCAGGAGACCCGCGGAGTAACGTTCAACACGCATCTTGAAGGATACGAATATCTTAAGCGCAACGGCGTTAAGGTAATTGAGAACTGCTTCAAGTGTAAGACCGCCGACGAAGTCTGGGATGCCATCACGAAGATCGGCGAGATGAGAGGCGACCTCGAATACGATATCGACGGAGCAGTAGTTAAGCTTAATAACCTGTCAGAGCGCGGCAAGCTCGGCAACACGATCAAGTTCCCGAGATGGGCTATCGCTTATAAGTATCCGCCGGAAGAGAAGGAGACCAGGCTTCTTGATGTCGAAGTCAACACGGGCAGAACGGGAAGGGTTACTCCCGTTGCCATATTCGAACCCGTAAGTCTCTGCGGTACGATGGTGTCCCGCGCGACGCTTCATAATCAGGACTTTATCGATCAGTTGGGACTTGGAATCGGCGATACCATTGTCGTTTATAAGTCCGGCGAGATCATTCCCAAAGTTAAGGAAGTAAATACAAACAAGAGACCTGCTGGCTGGACTCCTTATAAGATGCCAGACAGCTGTCCCGTATGCGGTCACAGGCTCGCCAGAGACGAGGGCGGTGTTGATCTTAAGTGTGTCAACATGCAGTGTCCCGGAACGCTCGTAAACCGTATCGTAAACTTCGTGTCACGCGACTGCATGGATATCAAGGGCTTCGGCACCGAGTACATCAGGAAGCTGACAGAAGAGAAATACATTAAGGATGTAGCCGATGTTTTCGAGCTCAAGGACAAAAGAGATGAACTTATCGAGGGCAAACTCTTAGGTCTTGAGAAGAATACGGATAAACTTCTTGCTGCTATCGAGACAGCGAAGAGTGAGACTCCCGCAGACAAGGTCCTTGCAGGACTCGGAATCCCGGGCGTAGGCAAGGCTACAGCAAAAGAACTCATCAGGACATTCGGTTCCATCGATGCTCTCGCAGAAGCTGATAAGGAATCGCTCGTAGCGGTTCAGGATATCGGCGACATATCCGCAGAAGGAATCTATAACTTCTTCCGCGACGAAGGCAATATGGAGCTTATGGATAGACTCAAAGCTCTAGGTCTTAACTTTGCCAGAGCTGAAGGTGAAGCCGCAGGCACTGCTCTTGCAGGGCTTACATTCTGTATAACGGGAACGCTCGAAGGAATGTCCAGAGGCGAAGCAGAGAGCCTTATCGAGAATAACGGAGGCAAGCCGGTATCTTCAGTATCGAAGAAGACATCTTATCTTCTCATGGGTGCCGATGCCGGATCCAAGGAACGCAAGGCCAGGGAATTGGGCGTGCCGATAATCAGCCTTGATGAACTTAAGGACATGATAGCCAAGGGTTAAGCTTATGAATATCGAAGAAGAGAAGACCAAGATCAGAAACGAGATAAAGAGGAGAAGATCAGAACTCTCCCAGAATATCCTGTCTGAGATAGATGCAGCGCTTCCTGAATTCATCGATGCAATAGACGATGAAGAATTAAGATCCAAACTCAAGAAGGCAAAAAGGATCGCTCTATATAGGAGCATCAAGGGCGAAGTCCCTGCTGACGGACTTGCGGGATATCTTATGGACAAGGGCATCAAGTGCTGCTTCCCGAGGGTCGAGAACGGCGATATGGTCTTCTGCGATTGTGATAGTCTTGATGATTCAGAATTCGAAGTTTCCACTTATGGAATCAAGGAGCCTATATCAACTAAGGCTGCGGTTGACCCCAAGGACATTGATGTTGTAGTGCTGCCTGCGGTTGCATATAATGAAGAAGGTACGAGGCTTGGAATGGGCGGCGGATATTACGACCGTTTTATCGGATCGCTCGATAAGAAGCCTTATCTGCTCGGAATCTGCTATGAGTTCCAGATCTGCTCTGATCTGCCGGTTACAGATCACGATATAACAGCTGATTTCTTAGCGGTAATACCCGGCGAAGCATACGAGGAGTAACTTAATGCGTTATTTTATTGCGAACATAGCCTTCCATGCAGTGATAACGATTATATTCATCGTTCTTGCCTGCATCTTTACGGCACGCAACAGAAAGCGCAAGACTAAGCATGTGGTTACTTACTTCTTCCCGATAGTATTTGCTATTGTAGCTCTGGTTGATATCGCCATTTACATGGCGCCCAGACTGCTCGACATAAATTGTCTTACCAGCAACAATTACTATTACGACACCGGAACGGTGGAGAATATCGGTTTTCTCAAAAACTACTTTGTGATCGACGGTAACTATTACTATGTTAACCCTCTGCGCAACACATTGACCGAGGGTGATACCGTCAGAGTTAAGCACACACAGTATTCGTCTTATACGGTCGACTGGACATTGATCACGGATACTGAAGAGGGAGATTCCGATACTTCAGTGACTGAAGAAACTGAATCCTGATAAAAAAGTCCCAAAACACCCCCAAAAGTCTCGATTTTGAGCCCTGATTTTCAATTTGGTGCAATTCGCGTCCACAAGCGTCATTTCTGCCTGTACACTGTCAGAAAAGGACGGAGGTGAACAAGATGGAGAACAGAATTATTAAGCGGGGCTCGGTGGAGATGTCTGTCGTATGCAGTGACTTAAGTCTGCTTGAGAGCATCAATGATCTGCTGCGTGACAAGGGGATCATTTCCATCGAGGATGATGACGGCGTCCTGCACTACATAGTTGACGGCAGGCGCGACAGGAAGGAAGTCGCCGGCAAGGTTACGACTCTTAATCCTCACGGAACAGTAGCTGAACTTGCCAAGGAAGATGCATATATCGAATTGTGCGTCAGGTCAGTCCTTAATGAATACGGATTCGATATGTCTCTTACAGGATCGGCACTTGTCTTAAGAGCGATAACCAATGCGTTCAGGAGAGGTATGCTGCTGCCTCCTACGATGAAGGCGATGTACTACGAGACGGGCAGGGCCCACGGCTTATCCTATGAGCAGTGTGAGCGTGATGTCAGGTATGCGATGAATAAGAGTAATCTCAAGAACATGAGAGGCCGAGCTGCCATGAGATGCATCTACGGCAGGGTAGAAAGAAGGCTCGGCTACAAGGACCCGTTGGAGTAAAAAAAGGCTCCGCCAATTAGCGGAGCCTTGGAAAAACCTATTAAGTTAAGAATTACTTCTTCTTACCCTTCTTAGCGTTTACCTTATCCTTAAGGGACTTACCAGCCTTGAATGTAGGAACGGTAGAAGCTGCGATCTTGATCTTGTCGCCTGTAGCAGGGTTGCGGCCGCTTCTAGCAGCGAGCTTCTTTGTCTTGAATGTACCGAAGCCAACGAGAACAACCTTGTCGTTCTTTACGAGAGCACCTTCAATAGCACCGAGAGTAGCCTTGAGAGCTGCTTCTGCATCCTTCTTGCTAAGGCCAGCGTCAGCTGCGATCTTGTCAATAAGCTGTGACTTGTTCATATGGGTTTCCTCCTGTGTTAGCCGCTGAAAAGGCTTATTTTTATAGTAATTTCATTATTGATTTATGTTAAAAAGTTGTCAAGATGTTTTCGGGCAGAAATGCAATAAAATGTGTAAATTCATAGGGCTTTCGTCGAATTTAGGTGGTCGTTTTCAATATGACAAAATGACCGCATGATCAATAGACCTGCAAATGATATTTATCTCATTTAAATACAAGATTTATTCCTGCGGATAGTGTATGCTTGTATTGCAAAAAACCGAATGGAGGAAATATATATGATCGTTACTAAAGATACAATTATCGGAGATGTTGTAATGCAGGATGAAGGCATCGCACCTATCCTTATGGCATCCGGACTTCACTGCCTCGGCTGCGCTATGGCTTCAGGCGAGACAATTGAGGAAGCATGCGTGGTTCACGGCATGGATTGTGATGCTCTCGTAGAAGAGATCAACAACTACTTCCAGTCCAAGGGCTGATCCTACCGGTAAGTCTTCAAATCAAAGAGGTTATCCCGTATTTGGGATAACCTCATTTTTATGATTTATTCTGATTAATAAGAAGCGGCAAGTACGACTTCGAACTTTGTGCCTTCGCCGAGTTTACTTGTTACGTTTATCTCGGCGTCATGCTTATCGCAGATGAGCTTAACGATCGCAAGTCCCAATCCGGTACCCTTGATGTTAACGCCTGAGTTATGTGCCCTGTAGAAGCGGTCGAAGATTCTCGGGATGTCCTGCTCGGGAATACCGATACCGTTGTCTTCGACAGAGATGTGGATCTTCTGAGTTGCGATATGTGATTTCTCGCCGGTCCTCCACGCCTTGATGACGATGTTGGCTTCAGGACCCGTGTAATTGATAGCGTTCGATATAAGGTTCTCGAAAACACGTGACAGCTTTTTGGGATCGGCCTTAACGATCAGGGAGTCACGCACGGGAAGGTCGAGCGAGAGATTCTTCTGCGTGTCTTCCAGATCCATTGAATACATCATGACGAGTTCGTCGAGCATCTCGGCAATGGATACGGAAGTGTACTGGAATTCGGATTCGCTGGACTCCATTCTGGTGAGCTCCATGATGTCTGATACGATCCTCTCCATCTGCTCAGATCTTCTGACGATATTGCTTAAGTACGAATTGCGCTGTTCTAGGGTGAAGTTATCCTGTGCCGACAGCATCAGTTCCGCATAACCTCTGATGGCTGTGATAGGAGTTCTTAGGTCGTGTGATACGTTGCTAAGGACGTTCTTACGTGCAGCCTCACCTTCGAGGAGCTTCTTGTTTGTGAGCACGAGGTCACGGTTGATCTCGGAGATGAAGACGGTCTTCTCTCTGACCTGACGCTTAAGTACTGCAGCGTTTCTCTTGATCTCGCGCTGCTGGTTGATGTATGAGATAACGAGGAATACTTCTGCCGAGATCGCGAAAACAGCAAAGAGGTTACTGTAGATCGGAATTATGGTAGCAACCATGTTATCGAGGAGTATAGCGATATAAAGAGCAAAGAACATGAGGCTGTAGAGCAAAGAGAACAGGAGCGATCTCTGGTTTTCTTTGTTATAGAAGAATAGATCAATAAAAATGGAAAGCATTACTATTGCAACCGCATACATCAATGCTACAAACTCAGGCAGCAGTATGCCGAATGCAAGACTGCTGACGTAATAGACGATAACGAATAACATTCCGACACTTGCTACGATGAAGTGACCGTTCTTGAGGAAGAAGAATCTCTCCTTTTGTTTGGAACCGAAGAAGAATTGTGCATTCTCAATATAGCTTGCAAATGAAGATAGAATTATCAGCAGATACCTTAGGTCTGCGCGGATGTGGCTGTTTACCGACAGGAACCTCGCATCGTCCAGGTAATAGAACAGGATCGCAGCAAAGCTTATGAAGAATCCCGTGAACAGCCACTTGTTCTTTGATGATGAGAGGATGAGCTGTGATACTACGGCGATAGCTACGACCGACAATACGATAACGATTGCGAAGTGTCCGCCCGTTATTGCGGTGCGTGCGTCGTTTGCTGCAGCAGTACCAATGATGGGGTCGGATAAGATACCCGGGTTAGAGACATTGGAAGCGCAGCAGATAACGATTACCAGATCGATCTTGCCTTCTTCGTCGGGAAGGAGCGTGCAGTAATCGGCAAACGCATTCAGGTTGAAGATCGGCCAGTTGGCTCCGATCCTCTCCATGAGTTCGCCGTTGCAGTATACCCATGCCTCACCGTTGAATCTGTGGAATGTGAGTGTGAGAGACCTGATGTCGGGATCACACTCGAAGTGTCCGATGTATGCGGCACAGTAACTATCGATCTTATCAATGGTAGTGGAATGGTATTCAATACCGTTCTCGGCATTGACCCAGTTGGGTGAATTATTGTAATCGAACCATCCGCGCCAGGAGTCTGAGATATTTATTCCTTCGAGATACGCTCTGTGATTCAAAAGAGCAGAAGAAGGCCATTCTGTCACATCACCGTCCCTGGTGTGTCCGCTGGCGTTATTAAGGGTCCATTTAACAGTGTCGGGGGTCAAGTTAGGAACGAATGTCCAGCCGCCGTTGATATGGTCGCTGTAGATTCCGCCCTTGGCCAGATCGTCACTGAGTATGATAGCTCCGTCTTCAGATACCTCCTCAGGCGAATCACTGGTGAAGGTAACACTTATTGTGAATATTCCTGCTATTACGAGCATCAGGAGCAATGCGAAGATAAAAGTGACCATAGTACCACCGAAGGTCCTGTTGTGGTTATCAAGACCTGACAGCTTAAGACTTCCTAATCTGCTGTGCTTGTACTGTGCCATTTTTCCTCGAAAATTTAAGCGGGACTAATACTAGTCCCGCTGTTGATTCATACGTTTAAGATCAATTAGAACTGTGTGTTCATGCTGTTCTTGACCGGCGGATAAGCGAATGAATATCCGATACCCCACTCAGTCTTAACGAATGTTATCTCGGGTGCGATCTTCTCCATCTTCTTTCTGAGGTAAGAGATGTTAACCATTACGAGGTGGTTGTCGCACGGAGAATCGTCGCCCCAAACGTGAGAATAGATTCTTGTGAAAGGAACGATGACATTAGGTGTCTCAGCCAAGAGGCAGAGGATGTCGAACTCACGGTTTGTAAGATGCAGAGGCTTCTCCTTGAGAGTAACCTCACGGGTCTTGATATTGATGCGGAGCGGGGGATACTCTACGAGGAATCCTTCACTCTTCATGTTTCTCTTGATGTGAACATTGATTCTGAGGCTCAACTCAGGTAATGAATAGGGCTTTGTGATGTAATCGTCAGCGCCTACCTTGAATCCGTTGATAACGTCTTCCTGCTGATCCTTAGCTGTAAGGAAGATGATAGGACAATCTGTAAATTCCTTGATCTTAGGTGCGAGATCAAATGCGCTTCCGTCAGGGAGCATTACATCCAATACGATGCAGGAAAAATTATGAAGTTTGATCTTCTCGAGTGCTTCTGCGCATGAAGCTGCTGTTACAACGTCATAGCCCTCGCTCTCGAGGAAGTCGCGATTGAGTACCAAGATGTCGCTGTCATCATCTACAAGAAATACTTTCTGCTTAGCCATTAAAATACCTCCCGTTTAATTAATGCTTTTAATAATTCAAATTCACGGTCATCGCCCCATATCCCGATGACGCAGTTTTACATAATTGTGATTTTTTGATTTTTCACAACGATAGTATACAACACGTCAAAGTGTTTTTATATAGTTAAATGCAATAAGTTACAAATATTTTTACACAAATAAAAGGCAAAATGGCGGCATAATAGAAAATATGTTCGTTTTATGGTATGATTACCGCCATGAAGAGGATTGTTTTTCACATCGATCAGAATTGCTATTTTGCATCGGTAGAGATGATATCCAGACCGGAACTGAGATCGGTTCCGATGGCCGTCGCAGGTGATGCGAAGGTCAGACACGGCATCATCCTGGCGAAGAATGAACCTGCAAAAAAATACGGTGTCAAGACCGCCGAAGCCATCTGGCAGGCGAAGGCAAAATGTCCTGAATTAGTGCTTGTCGATGCTCATCACAAGAAGTACGAGTTCTATTCGAAGAAGCTTCGTGAGATGTATTCTGAATACACTGACAAGGTTGAGCCGTTTGGTCTTGATGAGTGCTGGCTCGACATGACGGGCATCGTATCTGATTACGATGAGGCAGAAGAGATTGCATTAGAGATCAGGAACAGGGTCAAGGAAGAATTCAAACTGACCTGTTCGGTCGGCATCAGCTTCAACAAGGTTTTCGCGAAGCTCGGAAGCGACTACAAAAAGCCTGACGCTACTACCGTATTCAGAGATGATAACTGGCAGGAGATCATATGGCCGATGCCTGTATCAGATCTCCTTTTTGTCGGAAGACATACATCTGATAAGCTTGCCAAGATCAATATAAAGACCATCGGAGACTTAGCCCGCGCTGACGGCGAATATATCAACAGGTATCTTGGCAAGGCGGGCGTGCAGTTATGGGAATACGCGAACGGATTAGACGATGCGCCCGTCGCGGAATCAGGCTATAAGCGCATTCCAAAATCTGTCGGCAACTCGACTACTACGGCTGAAGACATGACGTCTGACAGGCAGATCGAGAGAACTCTTCACATGCTCTCCGAGAGCGTTGCAGAGCGACTGCGCAAGCATGCGCTCAAGGGTACCGTAGTCCAGATAACTGTAAGGGACAGAGACCTTGGCATCTACGAGAAGCAGAAGATAATCTACAAGCCGACTGATGATGCCAGAGAGATCTACGCTGCCGCGAAGGAACTGTTCAGAGAATCTTACGACTGGAACAAGGGCGTCAGGAGTATCGGCGTAAGGTGTACAAAACTGGTAGAATCAAATAGTGGAGAGCAGCTGTCTTTATTTACCGAAGTGAAGGCCAGAGAGCGTGACGACAGGCTCAACAAAGCCATCGACGATATTAACAGCAGATACGGTTCAGGCGTCATCAAGAGTGCCGCCGAAGCGGATTCTTCATCGAAGGTAATTAAGGATGCAGGCATAGCCACGGATCCGTTCCATCCGGAGGATGATTTCTAGATGATCACTGCAAATAAATATTTCAGGGATACGTTCGGACATAAGATGTATAAGGCATCGATATCTTTGAATGTGACTTGTCCCAACAGAGACGGAAGCAAAGGCACGGGCGGATGCATCTTCTGTTCTGAAGGCGGTTCCGGTGAGTTTTCCGCATGCGGGATATCTGTATCTGATCAGATAAAAACTGCAATAGAACAGGTCAGTAAAAAAGCAGGTGATAAGGCCGGATACATAGCTTATTTTCAGAGTTTCACCAATACGTATTGCGATCCTGATTATCTTGCCGGTGTTCTTGCCGAAGCATCAGGCTGCGAAGGAATAGAAGCGGTATCAATTGCCACAAGACCTGACTGTTTAGGTCCTGAGGTTTTAAGCGTGCTCGAAAACCAGGTATCAAGAATGCCTCTGTTTGTTGAACTGGGACTTCAGACATCAAGCGATGAGACAGCGAAGAATATCAACCGCTGCTACGATTCGGAAGAATACGTTAAGGCCGTAAGAACACTCAAGTCGATTGGAGCAAAAGTAATTACGCATATCATATTCGGACTCCCCGGTGAGACGAGGGACATGATGCTTGATACGGTAAGATTCTGTGTTAATGCAGGAAGTGACGGTTATAAGTTCACGTGTCTTTATGTGCTGGAGAATACTGTGCTCGAGAAACTCTGGAGAGAACAACAAGTTGAGATACTTGAGATGGAAGAGTATTTTGATATTGTAGAAGAAGCAGTAAAGCTGCTGCCTGATGACGCGGTTGTCCACAGGTTAACAGGAGACGGTCCGAAGAAGATCCTTCTCGCACCTGAATGGACAAAAAACAAGAGACAGGTCGTCAACTACATTAACCGGAGGTTCGGCTTATGAAGAAATATGTATTGCAGACGATGAATGCCGTACGCAAATATATCGACGATGAGATGAAGAATGCTCCGGAAGATAAGACGCTCAAAGTCTTATCCGAATTCGAGACAAAGATCGCTTATTTCCAGCACGAGAGACTCATCCATCTTATGGTCACTCTCGCATTCGCAAGTTTCCTTTTATTCGAGATATTCTGCCTGTTTATTCTCCCGCATGAATTCCTGATCGCAGGAATCTTGCTGGTGCTTATATTCTTCGGCCTTACCATCGGTTATGTCATGCACTATTACTTCCTCGAGAACAGCGTTCAGAAGATGTATCACATGAGAGATGAGATAAGGTCTTTCTTAGACAGCGACAAAGTTATCTGATAACGTTTCAGTTTGGTTTTTGCATAGTTATGTGTTAAATTATTGCGGGTATGGAGGACATATATGCCTACAATAATTAAATACATTCTTATCTTTTTTGTTTCTATGGTTCCCATTATCGAGCTGCGTGGCGCAGTTCCGATCGGTATCGCATGGGGATTAAATGAGTATGTAACTCTGGCTATCTGCATCGTAGGCAACATGGTCCCGGTTCCGTTTATCTATCTCTTCGCAAGGAAGATCCTTGAGTGGGGAAGTAAGCTTAAGCACGGAAGCGGACTTTTCAAGTGGATCCTCCAGAAGGGCGAGAAGGCAGGCAAGAAGCTGACAGCTAATTCCAAGAAGAGCGGCGCATTTATCGCTCTCATGCTCTTTGTAGGAATCCCGCTTCCCGGTACCGGTGCATGGACAGGTACGCTTGCTGCATCCATGCTCGACTTCAATCCTAAAAAGACCAGCATCGCTGTTATGTGCGGTGTTCTTATGGCCGGAACGATCATGTTTGTAATCAGTCTTCTTGCAAAAGTAGGCATTACTTCCATTTTTGATCTGTTTCATTAATGTAATCCAAAATACATATAAATAAGGCTTTTTGAGCGATTACGCATAAAAACGCAACACTTTGATATGCGAAGTATTGTGCAAGTTGCACAATCAAATGATTTTCATTTGGTATCTCTGCAATATTGCTAAGTGAATTGGCAGCATTTATTATTAGGCTAGTTCCAAGGAATGCGGAAGCGATAACTTCCAGATCCGAGGAAGACCGCCCGAAGCAATAGTCGAGCAGGCGCAGGGAAGAACCAGAGTTGTTGAAGACTTGTGGCGAAGCCGAAGAAACGAAGTCAAGGTGTAATGACCGAAGGCGGATACGTAGTCCGAGATTAGGGAGCTGAGGGAGTGACGAGCGAGTGGTTGAAGGTGTCCTAGACATGCAAGCCACAGGTTGTAACAATTAGTTGATTCGGTATTCGGAACCGCGAGTAGGTGAGATGTCACCATCGACAGGAGAGAACCGATGCCGCAGCCGATGTTACACCGGTTCGTGCAAACCGAGTAGCCGATAGGGCTATCGAACTGTGGAGATCAGATCCGCGAGGTGATGAAGGAAGCAGACCTGAGTCGAATAGCGAAGTGTTCGGTGAATGGAGACATGATTGCACGGTGTGATTGACAGTTGCAGCAGATCGATTAGTTGTAACGATATCACAGGAAGCTCGGGTAGTTGGTTAGAAAGGGTCTTTTGGTAGGACGGGAGTACGAATGGAAGGTAAGCGTGAATGCGTAATCTTTCGGAAGTGAATCTAATTTGGTTCGTTGGAACAAATAAGATCCCGGTGATTCAGGTCACCGGGATTTTTCTTTGCTTTATTTTTTAGATTGATTATTTCCGCTTTGGGATCTGAGCAATGTAGGGAAGATTTCTACCGATCTCATCGTGGTCTAAGCCGTAACCTGCAAGCCAGAGATCGTTGATCTCAAATCCGTAGTATTTGACAGGGATCGTCATGAGAAGTCTGTCGGGATTAAGAAGCATTGAGCAAAGCGTGATGTCTGCAGGCTTCTTCATCTCAAGATTCTGGATGATATAAGCGGTGGTAAGACCTGTTCTGATGACATCCTCTACTACGAGAACGTGCTTGCCGGTGATGTCGATATCGATGTCCTTGATTATTCTGACTACTCCGGTTTTGGATGTCGTATCCGGAATATTGGAGAAGCCGATCATGTCGATCTTGATAGGGAGGTCGATTGCTCTCGTAAGATCTGAGAGGAAATAAAGAGCTCCTCTGATTACGCCGATAACGACAAGTTCCTTGCCTTCATAGTCTTTTGTTATCTGAGCGCCGAGTTCTTTTACTCTGGCCTTGATAGTCTCTTCGCTGTAAACTACGCGCTCGGTATTAAGCGCTTCTTCGAGATTTGCCATTTAGTTTCCCTCCTGGCCGTTATTGTTTGAACTGCCGAAGAGCTTCAAGCGGTCGAGCAGCTCGTTGAAATCTTTCTTATATACGATGCGGATATTTGTTCCGGGATAGAGCTCTTTTACAAGACGCATTTTCTTATTCTTCTTGGTTACATAGCGCTGATCCATCGTCGTAAGTTCAAGATAGAGATTGAACTTCGGCAGATAGAAATCAGGGGAGATAGCCATGGTCACATTACCCTCTGCATCCCATTCAACAGGAAAGGTCTTAGGTTCATAGAGCCATTCGATATTGTAGAGGCTTAAGATTTTCGCAAACTCTTCTTCTGTCTCATTCTTAAAAGCAGCAGCACGTGTCTGGTGATCGATCGTCTTGTTGTGAGCATTGGATTCGGCAAGTCTTACCTTGATGTCGTGTTTGCGGGCAAGTTCAACGATCGCGTCGACACATTCATCAACACCTAATCTGTCGGTGTTAAGGATAAGATCGAACTGCTCAGGGGAAGTGATATCCTTGCCGTAAACAGTACGGACAAACTTCTTGTGCTTGCGGTCACCGATACTGAGGACTTCAGTAGCTTCTTCAGTAGTAATGTGATACTTGCGTGCAATTGTATTGATCCTCGTAGATTCGCTTGCGGTAACTCTGACGTGGATGGCGCCGGGGAAGCCTGCGAGCAGGACGCTTCCGCCCATGCCGAGGATGATGAGATCCTTATCCTTGGATGCAGATGCCATTGCCCTGATCCTCTCGACCAGGATGTCAGCATAGGTCCGTTTGCTTCCGGGAAGGGTAGTTGCAAAAAACTTGGAACTCTCGTTAAGTCTAGCCAGTAAACCGGGATTGATCTCGCCGTAGAAGTTCTCGAGAGCATATTTGCGCGAGATTACGGTTGTATCGAGGCGTGTTGCGAGGGCATCAGCAATCTCATCACCAAGACTGCCATTCTGTCTCGAGATAGTGATGATAGCCATAAAAACCCCCGAAAATTCCACTGATATGCTAATTATACCCTAATAATTTAGTGCTCAAAGCGAGAAAAATTGAAAAACTCGTAAAAAATCTCAAATTCTTGTTTGACTTTGAATACATGATTAGTTATAATCTTCCGTGCTTAAGGCAGTTGCCATCTTAGCTCAGTTGGTAGAGCAGCTGATTTGTAATCAGCAGGTCGTGGGTTCGAGTCCCACAAATGGCTCCATAAGAAAACCCCGTAAACAATGCGTTTGCGGGGTTTTGCTTTTTTAGCCCTGTTTCAGGAATGTTTTGAATGTCTTAACCAACACCTTCGATATCGTTGGAATAGTTAACATATTGCTTTATTTTCTGGATGCTTTCCATATCAAGGTCGCCGTAACAAACACATTCTTCTGCTTCCGATGCATAAACGACTTTATCATCACCTACATAGATAGCCATGAGGCCGGATTCATAGACTACTATATCGCCGACTGCCATTTCCTCTCTGGATACTGTTGTCGGATCCCCGTCGTATTCAATGAAGTCTCCATTGTCGTCAAAGGGGATAACTACACTGTAATATGACTGGTAGCAATACTCTACAAAACCTCTGTTATCAAATCCGTCACTCGGATTTGAGCCTCCGCTCAAATATTTGTAGCCGACAAAATGCTCTACGTAGTTTGCGAACATTATGGGACCGTCTGTCTCGAGATCCCATAACTCGCCGCCTTCATAAGGTTCGCATGGCTCTTCCGCTTCGTCTGTCCCGGCTGTGGATTCTTCCGTCGTTCCGGATATTGTTTCTGCAAGTGTTGTTTCCACTGTCGGTTCATTATTTAAGTCTACTTCATCAGCATTTGACTTTGAATTTAATGCGCATCCTCCGGCAACGACGAGCAGAACTGCAGTAATTGCAATGGCAGTAACTGTCTTGCCTTTTTTGAAATTGATAATATTTTTCACTCTGTTTGTAACCTCCGTTTTGCTGAAATTGACTTTGCTGAATCCCAACGGTGTTACCAGATATCTTTTGCTGTTGCTCTGCTTTGCATATGATACGATCGACATGGCATATGCCTGCTTAAGATCTGCATCAAGTTTCTCTACGACACTCTCATCGCAGCTCATCTCGATATCGTGTTCGAAAAGCATGTAAGCAAGCCATACTAACGGGTTGAACCAGTGAATAGCTACAGCGAATACGCCTATGATCTTGATAAGCCAGTCTCCGTGTTTTATATGAGTCCTCTCGTGAAGCAGAACATATTCTTTCTCAGTCTTATCGAGAACGTCAGGTAAATATATTCTGGGTACAAAAAGACCGAAAACAAACGGAGCACTGATCTTAGAAGATACATAAACATTGCCGCCGATATTTCTTGCATCTTTAAGTTTTATCTTAAGCATGACGTATTGGACAGAACAGAAAACCGTAATGCCCAAAGCACCAACAAGCCATACTGTTGCAAGTACAGTTTTAATATCCGGTAACGAATTTGCAGTTTCAAGGTCCGCTGACAGAGGCTCATTCCCCATATTAACGGCCGTCTCGGCAAAACCCGCTTCCTGTTGCTCTGTATTAGCAGCGTAATCAGCTGATACAGCTTGTGTATCAGTGAAGTTGTCAGGCGCAGCTGCTTCATGAACCTCAGTAACTGCAGTTAAGGTCTGTGTCTTCAGAGGAATTAAGTTGAAGAAACTGAGCGGTGATTCAAGGCTGACGGGCACAAGTAATCTGAAGGCCACAACAGCCCAGAGGATCATGATGAATCTCTTGGATCTATTCTTCAGAAGGAATCTGGCAAGCAATGTAATAAGGATCACTATGCTTCCCATCAAAGACATCTCAAGAACTTTAAGGAATACGAGGTCCATTATTTATTTCCCTCCATATTTTCCTTTATGAGTTTCATCAGTTCGTCAGCATCTTTATCGCTTAACGTCTTCTTATTGCCGAAGAAAGCTGCCACAAACTTTGGCAGAGAACCGGAAAAGCTCTCTTCAATGATCTGGTTGCTCTCCGATATCAGAACTTTTTCTTTGGGAATAAGAACTTTTACTACTGTATCCTCATTCGTGACAAAACCTTTGGCGATCAGCTTGCGAAGAACAGTATATGTAGTTGATTTATTCCAACTGATACGATCACCGGCGATCTTCACCAGCTTGCCTGACTCAATAGGTGCTTCCTGCCAGATAATCTCCATCAGCTTCTTTTCAGCTTCGAATAATACTAATTCTTCCATGTTACTAACCCCATTTTTGTTTGGTTTATTGTGTTAAACCGAGGTTAGTTTAACCTGATAAACCAAATATGTCAAGCGTAAAAATGAGGCGAAATCAAATTACTGCGTACTATTGGAAATGCTTTTTGCAGAATCTTGTTTTCGATGTCTGCAACAATAATGATAATCTATCTGTATATATGGTATCTGATAAATTTGTGGCGGTGAATGATATGGGAAAAATCAATTCAAGAATCATAAGTTTTGTCATGATCCTGGTTTTAACGGGGTCACTTTGTTTTGGAATCACGGGTTGCAAGAAGGGTGTCCCGAAGGCTGATATTAAGGAGCTTCAAACGCGTGACGGATTGATGCTCGTGATCAATGGATCAATGGAAGGTCCGATAGATTATTACGACGATGATCGTGTGACGGGCATTAAATACTATGTTTATTGGAACGGTGCGATCGAGAGGACAAGAATCTGCTTAAGCTCGGGTGAGTCTGAAGCAGGCAAAGCAGTCTTAAGTGCCCGTGATTACATGTCGCTCTATATGTTCTGTGAAGATGCTTATATCAATGATACGTACGACGGTTATCAGGAGAATGACATTATGGACGGTACCACATATGGTTTTACGTACTATCCTGCGGACAGGGATACCGGAGTATACCTTTACGGCGGATATTGTGAGCATAACAGAGCGCTGTCTGATGCTGTTTCGACTGTCAGTTCTTATTTCAATTATTCAGTGCGTGCAACCCCAACTCCCGTACCATCTGTATCAGATCTTCAAGAGCGCTCCGGCTCTATGCTTTATATATCAACTTCCAATTCAGGTGACATCCGCCCGGGTGCGGACGGATATTGTTTGGTTAGCTATTTTATTAACTGGAACGGTGAGGTCTGCAGAAGTATTACACTTGGAAAAGAAAAGGGTGAATACGAATACGTAACACTGAGCGAAGAGGATTACATGAAGCTCTACGAATTTGCACAGGATGCATATGAGAACAAGACTTATGCGGATTTAGAGTGGGAAAAAGACGGTGATACATACGTCAGCATCTCTTATTGCCCGCCTGAAGATGATGAATTCTATATTTTTTCAGGATATCTTTATGCAGATAATGAGTTCTGCACGGTAACCGAATTATTAGCTTCATATTTTGAATAAGGCAGGGTAATTAGTTTATGCGGAAAGTACTTTTAAGTATCCGGGATTTCTTCTGTACCAAGATGCCGATTATCAGTTTGGTAGGAATTGCTCTCTGCTGGTTTTTGTATTTAGGGATTCCCAGAGACAGAAGCATTGACAGTATGCCTAAATCATATTGGAATCTGATGGGCGTAACAGTCTGGGCGGTAATGATATTAGGGGCACTGTTTGTTTTGAGTGTTATCGCTTATATGTTCTACAGACCCCTGCCAGACAAGTTAAAATGGCTTCACATAATATTGAGGTTTTTGATCGCGCTGGCGGTGATCTTTGTAACCTGTATAGGAATCTATTTATCCATTTTCATTTTCGCTGCTGCCGGATACTGATAGTAGTATCAATATAGCTGATTCTGATATCATTAAGTTGATTTCAGATGGAGGCAGGATTATGGTTAACGCTTCAGTTTATTCACTGGTAACTATGGTCAGCGCTATTGCATTTCTTGTGGGAATAGTCCTGCTTATAGTATCGATAGTTTTCACGGCAAAGGGCAAGAAGCCGTTTATCGCGGGTATCATCTGTGGTGCCATTATCAGTTTGTGTGGAGTTTTATTTTTCTTATATGGATTATTTGGCCAGCTCATAAGCGGCATAAACACTATGGTCAGCAATATGCCGGTTGCTACAGAATTTACTCCTGCCGAAGGGTCAAGACCGATATCCGGAACTTTTAAGATTGACGGAGATGAAGTCACACTTCCTTGCACGGTTACTGATCTGACAAAAATGGGGTATGACACGGACTATATTTATTTCAACGGTTACATCATGCTGTGGACATTTGGCAGTGATAATTCTAATTATGATGCTCCGCAGTTCTATGTGTATTTAGACAGAAGTTATGATTATGACAGCAATGCTCATACAAGAGGTTATGATCAGGTTGTTGCTGTTAAGCTCCATGATGATATGGGTATTGGTTTTGAGCTTAATGATATTGAGTTTGGCATGACCAAAGATGATTTTATTGCGCAATACGGAACCCCTGCTCATGAGATCGATAATAGTGTCGCCGGAGACAGCCTCTATTATCTGGGAGATAACGATGTCATCTACAGGTTTAATTTCGGTGAAGTAAATGATGGTAATATCGTGCTTGTCGGAATAATGGTTGGAACTTCAGAATACATGGAGTGGGAGATGACGGGCCTTTATCACACCTGATGTGCTTTTCAGGGCGTTTTGCTTTGAGTTCTCGAAAATAATAAATGCTATAATCTAAATGTTTGGATCCGCTTTGAGTTCAATGGGAAAGGGGCTTTTGAAGCATGCCGGACGAGAGACATTATCGTCATGAACTTAAGTATTCTGTCTCCTTCGCAGATTATATTTCCATGCGCACCAGACTTAAGGCGGTCATGCGTTCCGATCCTCATGCGGGCTCTGATGGGAGATATCTGGTCAGAAGCATTTACTTCGATAACAGCGACGATAAAGTCTTAAGAGAGAAGATAGACGGAGTAAATAACAGAGAGAAGTTCAGGATCAGATACTATAACGACGATCTATCTTACATAATCCTGGAGAAAAAGACAAAGACTGACAGGCTTTCTACTAAAGACGGAGTCGTAATAAGCGAAGAAGAATTTCGCAAGATATTAAGCGGCGATTTTTCATTTATGAGAGACCACGATGCCGATCTTGTAAAAGAACTCTATGCGAAGATGAGTTATCAGAGACTTAAGCCCAGACTGCTGGTTTCATATATCAGGGAACCATACACCTATAACGCGGGCAATGTGAGAGTGACATTTGATTCGAAGATAAGGACCAGCCTTTTTGACCGCGAATTTATTGACAGGAAGATGAGTGACATCAGTGCGACTGACAGTCCTCAGGATATGATCCTCGAGATCAAATACGATGCGTTTCTGCCTGAGATAATTCAGGACATGATCCAGGTGCCTGAATTAAGACAACAGGCATTTTCAAAATACGGCGCGAGCCGCAGATTCGGATAAAGAACGGGAGGAAACAAAATGAGTTTCGGAGACATTTTTAAGTCGAGTTTCTTAGAGAGCGTTACGGAGTTCTCAGCTGTCGATGTGATGATCGGAATGGTGTTCGCACTGATCATCGGACTGTTCATCATGCTGATATATAAGAAGTCATTCAGCGGCGTTATGTACTCCAAAGGATTTGCGATGTCGCTGGTTGGATTGTCGCTTGTAACAACTCTTGTGATCATGGCTGTAACGTCCAATGTTGTTCTCTCACTCGGTATGGTAGGTGCTCTCTCGATCGTCCGTTTCAGAGCAGCGATCAAAGAACCGATGGAGATAGTATTCCTGTTCTGGTCCTTAGCTGTTGGAATCGTTATCGGTGCAGGCATGATCCCGCTTGCCGTGATCGGCTCTCTCATCATCGGTCTGATATTCATTATCTTCGTAAATCTGAAGGTCAGTCATACACCTTATATTCTCATCGTTAATTGCGCTGATGAGAAAGCAGAAAAGAGCGCGATGGAACTTATCGAGAAGTCTGTCGGAAAGTATGTGGTCAAGTCTAAGACTGTCAACGATTCCGGCATCGAATTAACTGTTGAGATCAGGATCAAGGATCCTGCTACAGACTTTGTTAACAGCATAAAAGAAGTCTCTGGCGTAAGCTCTGCCACACTCGTAACCTACAACGGAGATTACATGTCCTAAGGGGAATTAGAAGGTGTTTCTCAGCAAACATTCATCTAAGATAATCATCGGTCTCATGGCGTTAGCCGTTGTGGCTTCTGTTCTCATGACCGTTTATTCTGACGAGCTGACAGAGTTTCTCGGTGGCAGCAAAGTCAGGATGGAATATGAGATGGAGTTGTTTGATACCGATGAAGTTATCGATATCAATATTGAGATAGATGAAGATACCTGGGACGACATGATCGCAAATGCCCTTAACGAAGAGTACTACGTCTGCAATGTCGTGGTTAACGGCAGGCGCATCAACAATGTTGCGATAAGACTTAAGGGCAACATGAGCCTTGCTGCAATAGATGCAGATCCTGATACAGACCGTCACAGTTTTAAGCTCGAGTTCGATCACTTTGTTGACGGTCAGACCTGCTTTGGTCTGGATAAACTTATCCTTAACAACAATTACGCAGATGCTACCAACATGAAGGAAGCAATCGTTTACGATATGTACCGTTTCCTTGATGCTGATGCTTCTTTGAGCAACTATGCAAAGGTCTCGATAAACGGCGAATACTGGGGCGTGTATCTGGCACTCGAAGCTGTTGAAGACAGTTTTATGTTAAGAAACTTCGGCACTCAGGACGGTGAGCTCTATAAGCCTGAGGCATCTTCGCTCGAAGGAACTGAATTCGAATCTGAAATCGTGATAAATCAGCCCGGCATGATGGGCACTCCCGTTTCCAATTCTGATTTCGGAGCGAGCCTGAACTATACCGATGATTCTCCTGACAGTTATCCTGCGATATGGGCAAGTGAGATCACGACAACGAATGACAGCGATCACCAGAGAGTCGTAACAGCGATAAAGAATGTTAATGAGGGTACTGATATCGAGAGCTATCTTGATGTCGATAACATCTTAAAGTACATGGCTGTGCACACGTTCTCCGTTAACATGGACAGCTTCTCGAGCAACATGACTCACAACTATTATCTGTACGAATATGACGGACAGCTTAACATCTTCCCGTGGGATTACAATCTCGCATTCGGAGGCATGGCGATGGGCGGTTCGTTCGAAGGAACGATACTTATCAATGATGCGATCGATACGCCCTTTTCGGGCACGGAATTTTTCGACGCCCTGCTCGAAAATGAAGAGTACCGCGAGCAATATCACGCATATCTTCAAAAGCTCGTTGATGAATATGTTAACGGCGGAAAATTAGATGAGACATATAACCGTATTCATTCTCAGATTGATTCGCTTGTAGAGACTGATCCTACAGCATTCTACACATACGAAGAATATCAGAATGCAGCAGATATCTTATACAACATGATCAAGCTCCGAGCTGAGAGCATCGACGGTCAGATCAAGGGAACGATTCCTTCAACCGATGAAGACCAGCGCAAAGATTATTCGCTGCTTGTTGACGGCACATCAATAGACCTTAGTGCTATGGGCCATATCGATGAAGATGCGGATATAGAAACTGAAGGTAATGCTCCAATCTTCGGTGGCGATGACACTGAGCAACCGGCACCAATCCCGCCGCCAGCCGCATCCGCAGACGGCGGTGCACCTGAAGGCACAGATGAGACTAATCCCGGAATGGGTATGTTTGATCCTGACAATCCGCCTGAAGGCGTGGAGATAGATCCTGATAATCCGCCGGATATGCCGCCTGTATTCGATCCCAATAATCCGCCTGACGGAGAAGAGTTAGATCCGGACAATATGCCCATGCCGGTATTCGATCCGAACAATCCTCCGGATATGGAAGGTTACGATCCTGAGAATATGCCTGAGATGCCCTTATTTGATCCCGATAATCCGCCCGATATGATCGCGCCTGATGAGACAGATGTTCCTGACGAGAGTGAGGCCGGAGAGACAGAAATTGTTGCTTCAGAAACAAGTGAGACTTCAGAAGAGACAACTGTGGCCGAGACTGAACCTTCGGAGACAACGATAGAAGAGACTACTGCTGATGAAGCTGATGTTTCTGATGAAGTGACACTGTCAGTAACAACATCTGAATTCGGATTTACCGAGATGCTTAACGGCACCGTTTATCTGGCGCTCCTGTGGCTGATGCTGGTTGCAGTTTTCCTGGTAACGCTTATTAAGCGCAGAGACAACTGATCACCTTATTTGGTGTAACGGATGTCCTCGTATTCTTTCTTAAGAGATGAGATATCTTTATCGCCGTTCTCACGGAGGACTTTTTCGATCTGTCCGGGTGATGAAGAATCTGAGACGGGAAGACCCTTCTTCATCGCGCGTCTGGTCTTGTCGTAGAACTGCTTCCTGACACGGCGCTCGCGGCCTGAGCCGAAGTCGTGAGCTTTTGTAAATAACTTTTTCTTTTCAGGTTTAATGTCTTCGATAGTATCGATGAGATTCTCGTCTGCGATTTTCTCTTCGCGCTTATTTGACTGTGGAGCGTTTCTGAAAAGTGCGAGGAGACCGCTGATGACAGTTGTTAATATCAGTGCGGCGATTATGAAGTAAGTGATGTAAGCGATTATGTTGAGGATCGGATTGTCTTCAGAGATTTCTTGTGCCATGTTCAGTCTCTGGAACGGATCATCTAATTGGGATTCAGGCTCCTGTGAAGGATTACTTAAGAGCAGATGAATGAAGAATCTGAAAATCAGGACAAGTCCTGATTTAAGCAGATCCGAGAGTACTGCGTAAGGGAATATTGTAAGCAGCGCAAGAGAGACTGCGATGATCAGGATGAGTCCTAATACAGTCTTGTAGTTCTGTTTTTTTAGCATCGACGACGGCCTCGATATCTTATGGATCGAGTGATAGTACTTCGTGTCGAATACTGCGATCTGACGCATGATGATGAAGATGATCGCGATAACGATGGCATTGAACAGAATGGTATTAGCAAAGTCTTTTCTGTCAGCAATATTGTAGAGGATATAGCCGATAACATGGAACACGGCAGGAAATGCCATGAACTCAATGTCTGCTGCCATAAATGCAGGTTTAAGGCTGTATAAGAATGAGAACAGCGTAAACGCTACGAGCAGAATAATCAGATAAACCGTGTTCGGAGCTGAATTTCCAAACTCGAGTATTGGGATCTGTATTGCGACCAGGAAGAATGCAAGACTTACCATGACGTGCAGCACGAATACTGCCGCTTTTGACTTGATCCTGAATCTTCTTGCGATGGTGTGAAGAACAGATACTATCAGCAGCGAGTATGTCGGATAAGTGCTGACTTCGAAGAGCTCAATGTAGCATTTAAGAAGCGTAGAGATCGACAGGATAGTAATGCCAATAATTATCGACAGCAGTATCTCGGCGATGAGACTGTCTCTTACCGTGTGTACCATGTTGCCGTCAGAATTGCGGGAAGTCTGGCTGGTCGAATTGATATTACGCATATCAGTCACTGCCGATCACCTCCCATCTCGTATATGAATCTGCAATCGCAGGCTCCGGATTAGCATCGGGTGTGATCTTATAACTGGGCATTATCCAGTGAAGCGACGGACGGCGCATCTTGATGTTCGCCAGAGCAGGACGGAAGTTACCGTTAAACTGAGGTGAGATGATCAGGATGAAGTCGTCCCTGTCCGTGGAAGGAATATACTTCTCGAGTATCTCTTCGAACGGAACAGCATTCTTTTTAAGGTCGATCCTCGCGAGCATTATTCCGCGCTCTTCGAGAGTTGCTGAACCCAGGTCGGTCTCTGATACTACGGGCGAATCCGTGAGCACATCAAGACCGTTCGTGTATATCGATGCCGGAATCTTAAGTTCAGCGAGTTCACACAGATATGTGTAAGCGAGACTTATGGATTTCTCAAGAAGTGATACGGAACGCTTCTGATTGTATGTGCTTAAGTTTACGAAAATATGGACTTTCTGTGCGCATGTTGAAGCGTTCTGGTTGACCATTAATTCGCCTGTTTTAGCACTGGCCTTCCAGTTGATGCTCTTCATCGGATCGTTCGGTCCGTATTCTCTGATTCCTGCCAAAGTAAAAGGATCCGTAAGCAGAGTTCTTCTGCATTGAAGTTCACTTAACGTAACCGATGTCAGCATCTTCATGAGGTCCGTGTTCAGCACTTCAGGAAGAACAACAAGATGCGAATCGTTTGCGAAGTCTTTGTTGAATCTCTCGATAAGGAACAGGTCGGATGTTGTGATTCCTACTCTGGGGAATACATAGTAACCGCGTTTGGTGCAACTGGCCTTGATCCTTCTGGTGTGCTTGGAAAATGCCTTCATGGTCAGCATGTCTTCGCGGTAGAGAAAGTCTGATGTGGAAGTGTTTCCCATGTCATAGAACTTGATCTCACGGGGACATTCGAACTTGAGGATGATGAACGGGAGAGGCAGACGTTTCTTATTCTCGGCAACCTCAACAAGCTCGACATCTTCACCATAGTTTACGACGTTTTTTGAGAAGTCAACTTTGAGATGAAGGTTGTCGAGTGCGTGCTTGCGGTAGTAGACGAGTTCTACTATGAATACCGCAAGGATGATTGCAACGAGTACGAACAGTGCCATCTTGTTAAGTTATTATTTGCTGAAGTCCTCTGTGGGGCAGGGAACGCTGTTCAGGATGTTGTTGATGATGCTTGCAGCAATATCGCTCTTGGACATGAACTTGCCGTTACCTGATATCGAAGCATGTGATCTTATGAGCAGACGGTGAGCGAGTACCGGAACTGCGAGTTCCTTGAAGTCATCGGGAACGCAGTTATTGCGTCCGCGTACAAATGCCAGAGCCTTTGCTGCGGATACATATGCGAGAAGTGCTCTCGGGCTTGCGCCGATCGATGTGTCGGAAGATTCTCTTGTAGCCTCGACGATCTTTGCTGCGTAGTCATAGAGGAGATCTGATACGAATACATTCTTGACCTGATTCTGCATTGACTGCAATTCTTCTCTCGTTGTAACGGGAGAGAGCGTATCAAGCGGATCTTCAGTTGCAAATCTCTTCATGATCTCGATGCTCTCTTCGTGTGTCGGATAGTCCATCTTGAGCATCATGAGGAAGCGGTCGAGTTGTGCTTCGGGAAGAGGGAATGTACCCTGAGATTCCAATGGGTTCTGTGTAGCAATAACGAGGAAGGGAAGGTCAAGTTTCCTGGTGTCGCCGTCGACTGTAACCTGCTTTTCTTCCATGCACTCGAGAAGGCTCGACTGTGTCCTTGCCGTTGCGCGGTTGATCTCGTCTGCAAGAAGAATATTTGTGAAGATAGGACCTTTGCGGAACACAAATGAATTCGATTCGCGGTCGAAGAAGTTGATTCCCGTAAGATCTGACGGGAGCAGGTCTATCGTGAACTGGACTCTCTTAAAATCGCAATCAAGAGATTGAGCCAGAGCTTTTGCGGTCTTTGTCTTTCCGGTTCCCGGGACATCTTCTAACAATACGTGTCCGCCGACTAAGAGCGATACGAGAAGAAGCTCGATCTGCTTGTCCTTTCCTACGATTACCTTGTTAACGTTTCCGATAAGTTTCTCAGAAAATGAATTCATATTTTTATCCCTTTCTAGACGATTGGCCGTTCAACTGACTAACAATAAGTATACAATCTAAAGCAAACCTTGATAACGGGATATATTCGAGATGTAGACCCAATAAATTACAGATTAGATATAAGCCCTTTATCTGATATTATGTTTGGTGATACCTGAAATACGGTAAGGGGGATATTGTTTTTATGGAAGAGAAATTGGAATTGTTCATCACTCAGTTAAGGCCTGATCTCTACCTGATGGATGAAGGTCACATGGCCACGGGATACATCGTTGTTGGAGATGAGAAGGTCTGTGTTATCGATACGATGAACGGGTTTAACGATCTTAAGAGTGAAGTCAGGAAGATCACTGATAAACCTATCGTTGTAATCAACACACACGGTCACCCGGATCACATTTTCGGAAACGTGTATTTTGATGAGGCATATCTTGATCCGAAGGATTTTGAGCTGGCTGAATCGTTTGTTAAGCTTCCTGAATTCATTGAAGCTTGTGAGAAATATAATCTTGTCATGCCGCCGTTTAAGCCTATCAATGCAGGTGACATCATTGACCTCGGCGGAAAGACGCTTGAGATATTTGAGATACCGGGGCACACACCTGGAGGAATTCTTATTCTTATGAGAGAGGATAAGATCCTGTTTACCGGAGACTCTGTTAATCACCATCTTTGGATGCAGCTTGACGGCTGTATGAAGATCTCCGATTACATTAAAGTTCTCGATGGTCTCATGTTCCTTGAAGACCGGGCTGATTTTATCCTTCACGGTCATTCGAGAGGTTTTGACGATATATCACTTCTTAGGTGCATGAGGCAGGGAGCTGTTGAGATCTGTGACGGAAAGACTCAAGATGACATGCCTTATGAATGGTTCGGAGGCGTTGCATCACAGCACCACTTCGCACTCGAAGAAGGCAAGCTGTACAGTCAGTATGAGAACAGTCTGATCGTTTATAAATCAGATAACATTTGAGCGGAGAATTAATATGGCATCCAGCAAAGAATATTTGGAATTTGTTTTAGAGCAGTTATCACTTCTTGATGAGATCACATACCGCGCGATGATGGGTGAATACATTATTTACTATCGCGGCAAAGTCATCGGAGGAATATACGATGACAGGTTCCTAGTAAAGCAGACGAAGTCGGCACTTAAACTTATGCCTGATGCGGAACTTGAACTTCCTTATGAAGGTGCCAAGGAGATGATAATGGTAGATGAAGTCGAGAACAAAGAATTCTTAAGAGAACTTTTCGACAGCATGTATCCTGAACTTCCCTCGCCGAAGAAAAAGTGAGAACGATATGTTTTACGTATATGAGATGCGCTATGACAAAGATACGGTTCGTGCTTCCCGCATAGAATGCGTTCCGTTCTGCGGTAAAGTTTTCGAGCTGAATCAAGACATATACAAGTATGAATATAACGGGGCATTCTATCCGATGCGCGTTGCGCTGGACGTTAAGCCTTACGAGTGGTTCTCTGAGAACGGTGCGAAGCTCGTTATGAAGCCGGATGTTTTTGTCCTCATCGAGAACCATGAGCTTGTAGGTTCCGTCGGCTGCTACGGGAATGAAGTAGATGATCTGTTTGTGTGCAGTCCGTATCTTAAGAAAGGTTATGGCAGAAAGCTTCTTGTCTGGGCGATGAACCACATAAGGCAGCAGGGATATAAAGAGATCGTCCTGCATGTTGCAGAATGGAATAATGCTGCCGTAAAGCTCTATCTTGATGAGGGTTTTGAGATCGTAAGAAAAGATCTTATCGAGCAGTAACGTCACATATTCAGACAATTTGGGTTTAAACAGTCTTTTCCTTATTCAAAAACGATAGGTTATAATAGGCACTGTATTTTTGTGGACGTTATGTCCGGAGGTGAGTGAATGAAGGTTGTAAAAGGAATACTTAAAGCGTTGCTCATTGTGGTAATCGTTTTATTGGTTCTGGTAGCTGGTTTGCTGGTCTGGATGACTGCTGTTGAATACAGACCTCAGGATCAGGAGACAGTTACGGTTGAATCTTTGGGCGGCGAGGCTAAGGCTCTTGCGGTTGGCGATTCGATCAACATCGTTGCCTGGAATCTCGGTTATGGTGCTTTGGGCGACAATGCTGATTTCTTTATGGACGGCGGTTCAATGGTTTACACGGCTGATGAAGCCAGAGTTAAGACAAATCTTGACGCCATCGTAAGTGAAATTGTTTCTCAAAATGCAGACATCGTTTTACTTCAGGAGATCGATCTTAACAGTTCCAGAAGTTATCACATAGACGAGACTGCATATTTTGATAATCTCGGTTATAACAACATGGCGTTTGCCAATAACTTCAAGGTTGCATATTTCCCGTTCCCGATTCCGCCTTATGGTGCGATTGACTCCGGTATTGCTACATATTCCAGCTATGCAACAGCATCAGCTGAGAGGATCCAGCTTCCTTGTCCTTTCTCATGGCCTGTAAGAACGATAAATCTCAAGAGATGTCTTCTCGTTACGAGAATTCCCGTAGAAGGCGGCAAGGAACTTGTTATCGTTAATCTCCATCTGGAAGCTTATGATGACGGTGAGGGTAAGGCAGCACAGGCTCAGATGCTCATGGATATCCTTAATGAAGAGACCGCAAAGGGTAATTACGTAATTGCAGGCGGCGACTTCAACCAGAGCTTCTCCAATGTTCAGAATAACTATCCTGTATTCCCTGAGCAGTGGCAGCCCGCTTACATGGATGTAAGCCCTTTTGAAGCTGACTGGCAGTTCATAATGAATAACGAGATTCCTACATGCAGATCTCTTTATACTCCTCTGGCAGGTAACGATCCTGATTCATTGCAGTATTACATGATCGACGGATTTATCGTATCTTCGAACATCACTGTAAACTCTTATGAGATCACTGATCTCGGATTTGCAAACAGCGATCACAATCCGCAGACATTGAACATAACACTTAACTGATAAGATTATTTTCACGCATACAAAAAGCCTCCCTGAAACAGGGAGGCTTTTTGCGTGCTTCACTTTATGGATAAGAGGTTTATGATGTCTGGTCACCCTAAAGACAGGATCATAATCTCCGATCGTTTATGTTAAGCTCCTTCTCCTTCGCCTTCACCACCGTCGACATTGAGACCCATCTGACGGTCTACCTCATCTGTGATGGAGATGATAGAACTGTTGTGACTGTTCAAAGATGATGTTGTTGCCTGAGCTCTGCTGAGATATGTACCGATTCCAATTATAAATACACCGGCAAGGATTACGAGTATGGCAATAACAAGTACCATCTCAACAAGAGTAAAACCCTTACGCGTCTTTCCAATCTTTCTCATAAATGCTTCCTCCCCCGAATATGAATAGCATCTTACGACACAAATATATCATAACTTGTTCACAATGTGTTCATATTTTCCATAATTTCTTCGATTTTGTGCTTATTACCAATCGACCGGGGACGTTTTTGTGCAGATTGTTGTCAAAAGCGGTTAAATCGCATAGTTTACGGGCGCTTCAAGGTTTTCAAAAATGAAAAATACGGGCTCCGGGAAACAGATATCTTATATTTTTCGCTCAAATGTGAAAAAGGATTTTGACACAAACTAATTAACAATTTGTTAATAAGTGGTCTCTGCCGGTCGATAATATGTCATTGTCAAAGAGAATAAAACAAGGTATACTTTCATTCGTTCAATTAAGGATGATTAGCTCAGCTGGCTAGAGTACATGCTTGACGTGCATGGGGTCACAGGTTCGAGCCCTGTATCATCCACCATACACCCGAGTACTATTAATGGTATTCGGGTTTTATTATTAACATTCATTAATTGTTGCCGGTGTTGCGGGAGGGCTGATCATGAAAGATATCGAGAGATTTGAGAAGCAGATGGCATTCATCAGGGAGATCGACAAAGAGAAGCTGATCAAGCGCCAGAACTACATCACTGATTGCGAGACCCGGGAAAACGATGCCGACCACGCATGGCACATGGCGATAATGACTCTGCTCTTAAGCGAATATTCAAACACTAAAATAGATGTATTAAAGACTATGTCCATGCTCCTTATTCACGATCTCGTTGAAGTATATGCAGGCGACACATATGCCTACGATGAGGAAGGCAAGAAGTCTCAGGCTGAGCGTGAGGCTCAGGCAGCTGATAAGCTCTACGGACTTCTTCCTGAAGACCAGGGCCAATTCTTAAGATCTCTTTGGGATGAATTCGAAGAACAGAAGACTCCCGAAGCAAAGTTTGCCAGGACGATGGATTGCTTCCAGCCATTGATCTTAAACGACGCGACAGACGGCAGAGCCTGGAAAGAGCACGATGTCAGAAGAAGCTGGGTGTTAAACCGCAACAGAAATACCCGTGCCGGTTCAGAAGATATATGGGAATATGCCAGAGACAATCTGATCGAACCCAATGTGATAAAAGGCAACATAATCGACGACAGCGGTGAGCAGTAATTTGACCAGACGTTAGGTCCTATTTATAATTACTGATTAGTTGCTTTAACTTAAAATCGGAATAAGGGGACTCAAATTAATGAGCAAGACTTGTCCCAACTGCGGAACACAAGTTGTTGATGATGCAAATTTCTGCCAGAAGTGCGGATACGATTTCAGACCTGCCCAGGAACAGGTTCCTGTCGCAGCTCCTGCTCAGACAGCAAATCCCCAGGCAAGACCCTGGGTACAGAATTCAGGCATAATCAATCCCAATCCGGTACCCGGATACGATACATATAACCCGACATTCCACTGCAGATGTGAATACTGCTATTTTGAATTCGATTATCATTCATACGATCTCGGTCACAGAGCATGGTATCCGCACGGCTTCGTTTATTGCCCCCGCTGCCAGAGACCTCTGAGACATAAGCTTGAGTATGAAGTGATTGGCAGTTCTTCTGCTAACCAGCAGAACGATCAGCCGGTTCAGCCTGCAGATCCCAGTTAGAAAAGAATAATGTAGTTTATATACAAGCTGCTTACTTGGTGAAGCGGCTTCTTCAAATGGAAATAAGATTCTTTATATGTTACTTTTGAATAATTATGGCAATAGATAAAAGCAAGACAGACATGATCAAGGCTAAGTACGAGGAACTTACCGGAACACTGAGTGATCCGGCAGTTGCTTCGCGCCCTGATGAATACACTAAGTATTCCAAAGAGCTTGCCGCATTAAATCCCCAGGTTGAAGCAATAAACAATTACGAAGCCTGTGAGAAGGAGATCGAAGGAATAATCGAGCTCTTAGAGAGCGGAGACCTCGGCGGCGATGATGAGATGAGAAGTCTTGCAAATGCAGAGCTTGCTGATGCGAAGGACAGACTTGCAGAACTCGAGAAAGAACTCATGGTCTATCTAATGCCCGGAGATCCGAGAGATTCCAGATCGGTAATCCTCGAGATCAGAGGCGGTGCCGGAGGTGAAGAGTCTGCGCTCTTTGCAGGCGACCTTCTTAAGATGTATAAAGGCTACGCTGCAATCAAGGGTTTTGATTTCAGTGTCGTTGAATCCAGTCCGACCGAACTCGGAGGATATAAGGAGATCATCGCTGAGATCGACGGTCCCAGGGTCTATTCGAGAATGAAGTTCGAGAGCGGTGTTCACAGAGTACAGAGAGTTCCTGTAACAGAATCGGGCGGCAGAGTCCATACTTCAACCGCAACCGTAGCAGTGCTCCCGAAGGCTGAGCCTACCGATGTCGAGATCAATCCTGCAGATCTTAAGATCGACAGATTCAGGGCATCAGGTGCAGGCGGACAGCACATCAACAAGACTTCATCCGCGATCAGGATCACGCACCTTCCGACCGGCATGGTAGTTACATGTCAGGATGAGAGATCTCAGATCCAGAACAAAGAGAAGGCCATGGCAGTTCTGCAGAGCCGTTTATGGGATATCGCACATCAGGCTGATGTCGACAGGATCAGTGACGAGAGGAAATCCCAGGTCGGAACCGGCGACAGATCCGAGAGGATCCGCACATATAATTACCATCAGGGAAGAGTAACCGATCACAGGATCGGACTGACACTTTATAAATTGGACAGTATACTTGCAGGTGATCTCGACGAGATCGTTGATGCATTGACGCTTGCGCAGGCTGCAGAAAATGCGGGCGGCAGCGAAGATTGATCAGAGGCTTTTATGGAACGCGAAAAGAAGTATCAGAAAACATTATTAATAGATGCAAATGACGACCAGGCCATCAAGGAAGCCTGCGAGCATTTGAGAAACGGCGAAGTCGTAGCATTTCCCACCGAGACTGTTTACGGTCTTGGTTGTGATGCCAGAGACGGGGATGCCGTAAAGAAAGTTTTCGAGGCTAAGGGAAGACCTGCTGACAATCCGCTTATCTGCCATATCGGCGATAAGGAACAGATCAAGGATATCGTCTCGGAGATCACGCCGCTGGCGCAAAAGCTCATAGACAGTTTCATGCCGGGTCCTATTACTATAGTAATGAAAAAGGCAGACTGTATCTCCGATCAGACGACTGCAGGTCTTAATACTGTAGGTGTCAGAATGCCGTCCCATCCTATTGCAAATAAGTTCTTAAAGTTCGCGGGAATACCGGTTGCGGCACCTTCCGCAAACCTCTCGGGCAGACCTTCTCCTACGAGCAGCAGGTCGGTTTTAGAAGACATGGACGGATATATTTATGCGATAATCGACGGCGGTGATTCGGAGTTTGGTTTGGAATCAACGGTAGTAGACTGCACGGGTACGGAGCCTGTCATATTAAGACCGGGCGCCGTTACAAAATCAGACATCGATTCCGTTCTTGGTGAAGGGGAGACAGTTATGGCAGGAAATGCAAACAGCGGAGAGACGCCGAGATCTCCCGGAATGAAGTATCGTCACTATGCGCCTTACGCTCAGGTTGAGATCATGAAGATGCCAGAAGGTACAAAGATCACTGGCGATAACATGGCAGGTTCCGACGGCAAGATCGGCAAGGATGCTTTTGAGCCTGTTGACCTGAAGAAACTTACTGATGATGAAGCAAAAGAACTCGTTAATATTGCTTCACCGTTTATATTGAGATCACGCGAGATCCTGGCAAAGAACCCGTTCGCAAGGATCGGTATATATTGCGGCAGTGAGATCAAGGCGCTCTACGATAAGCTGGGTGACAAGATCTTGTCTGCTCATACCGAGTTCTGCGTATACGGAAAGACTGTTGATGTAGCCAGTGCTTCTCACGGACTTTTCGAAGGCTTGAGATTCTTAGATGTCCAGGAAGTAGACATTATCCTTGCTCAGGGATTTGACGGCGAAGGCCTCTCTGTTGCTTATATGAACAGATTGGGCAAGGCTTCAGGCAAGAAGGAAGAACTGACTCCAGGCATGCCTGCACCCGCAAGACCTGCAAGGCTTCCGCTTCCAATCGATGCGTTCAAGGATACATATACTGCATCAGTTCTTTTCGTTGATGATAACAACACATCTTTATCCGCATGCTGCGAATGCCTCATGAGAAATAAGCTCGAGAAGAACGAACCATATATCTCAAGCAGAGCGGCAGATACGGGATTTGAGATCTACTGTGAATCAGCAGGACTTACAGCCATGAGCGGACTTGATCCTGATTCGCTGATGGATAAGGCTGTAAGAGAACTTATCGGATACGGCTTAGGCTCCATCGAATCCAGAAGAGCTGACCCTGCGATCTACGATGACAACGATCTCATTCTGACAGTCAGGGATGAACAGGCTTTTGAGATCACGAAAGCATTCCCCGAGATCAAGGATAAGGTATTCTCATTATCGACATTTGCGGCAGCTAACGGTCTTGTCATGAAAGACTCAAACGGAAGGGTCATGTCAATATCGGTTCCCGATCCCTCCGGAGAGAATTATGAGACCTATCTGCACACCGCAAAGGCCCTTGGCGCTTGGCTCGACCTGATCTTCCCATACATTCTTAAAGAGCTCGGAGCATCTAGGTTTTAAGGACACTTTATTTGATATTTAGTCCCAAATGACCCCCAAAAGTCTCAATCTGCTCTCAAAGGGTAGATATTTAAACTTTGGGTTGCTAAACTCAATCCAGTAAGAGTTTTGGAAACACTTAAGACGGTGGCAGAGCATGCATGCTATCGGCAGGAGCTGTTTCCTTAATCAGGGGCATGATATGCGATAACGGGCTTTTGGCTTGTAAATGCTTGACTTTGGTTCTCTTGCTGTGTTATTCTTCACGTTGCCGTTTTATACATGGGCGGCATCCTTGCTCGGTTTAGGGCCGAGCCGTAAAGTCCAGAAGGAGGTGAATGACATGGCAAACCAATATCGTTTGATCACAATCCTCAGCACCGCTGCAGGTGAAGAGGGAATTGCTTCTCTTACTGACACAATTAAGGCTAAGATCGAATCAGGTGCTACGATTGACACTTTTGATGCAATCGGATCACGTGAGCTCGCTTACGAGATTGAAGGTCAGAAGAACGGCTACTATGTTCAGACAGTATTTACTGCCGAGAGCGAGTTCCCTAAGGAACTTGAGCGTGTTCTCAAGATTACTGACGGCGTAATTCGTTATCTCATTGTTCGTGTCGGTGAGTAATCACTTTAGACAGGAAGGTAACAGTAAATGAACAAAGTAGAATTAGTCGGAAGACTTACTAAGGACCCGGAAGTTAAGCTTACATCCAACCAGACCCAGTTTTGCAACTTCACAATAGCAGTCGACAGACGCTTTAAGGATGCAAACGGCCAGAGACAGGCTGATTTTATCAACTGTGTCGCTTGGCGTCAGACGGCAGTCTTTATCCAGAAGTATTTCCATAAGGGTAACCGCATCGGTTTGGTAGGAAGCATTCAGACCAGAAGCTATGATGATCAGAACGGACAGAAGAGATTCATCACTGAAGTGGTTGTTGATGAGGCAGAGTTCGTAGAATCATCTGGTGGTGCATCCGGCGACGCTTATCGCCCGGAACCCGCTGCACCCACACAGTCTTTTAATCCGCCCCCGGCAGATTCAATGGCTGCTAGTGCACCTACAGCACCTAATGTACAGATCGAAGCGCCTGTAGGCGGCTTTGATGAAGGTCAGTCCGGTGAGCTTCCATTTGAGATTTAATTAAAGGAGATCACTCAAAATGGCAGAGAACAGAGCACCCAGAGCCGGTGGTAGAGAGTTTGCCGGCGGTATGAGGCAGAGAAGAACACGCAGGAAGGTTTGCAACTTCTGCGCTAATAAGGTCGAAGCTATCGACTTTATGGATGATGTCACACTCAAGAAGTACATTTCCGAGAACGGAAAGATCCTTCCTAAGAGAATGACAGGCACATGCGCAATCCATCAGCGTGAGCTCACAACAGCTATCAAGCGTGCACGCCAGGTAGCACTTTTGCCCTACACGGTTCAGTAATTCCGTTATTAGGACAAAGTAGCCTGCGAAGAGCACAATTTCTCGCGAGCTACTGTATAATTTAAAAAATGTATAACAATCGGGCGCTCCGAGGGCATATAATATGTTCTTAGGAACAGCCCGATTGTTTTAATAAAAAAACACATATTCGGGGACAAGCGGAGGTATTTATGAAGGTTATTCTTCTTTCAGACGTAAAAAATGTAGGCAAGGCAAACGAAGTCGTTAACGTCAGCGACGGTTATGCGAGGAATTTCCTCTTCAAGAAGGGACTTGCCAAGGAAGTTACTTCCGCGAATCTTAATGAAGTTAAGCTTCAGACCGGTGCAAAGGCTGAGCATGAGAGAAGAGCACTTCTCGCAGCTCAGGAGAATAAGAAGATCCTTGACGGCAAGGTTTTCCGTGTAGTTGCCAGAGGCGGCGCTGACGGCAGACTCTACGGAGCTGTTACTGCACAGGATATTTCCGACAGCCTTAAGAAGGAAGGCTTCGAGGTCGACAAGAAAAAGGTCGTTATCTCCAGCCCCATCAAGAACACCGGCATGTTCAAGACCAGGATCAAGCTTCACCCTCAGGTATCAGCTGATATCAACGTTGAAGTCGTAACGGGTGCGTAAGGCTTAAGATCTGATATGGCTGAGAATCTGGACTATTTGAATAATCTTATCGATCAGGGTGTCGATTCCAACGGCGAAGTGGATGTCGAGATGGCGCTCCTTGCACTTTGCATGCGCAGGGATAAGGCTATCCTGAAGACGGTTGAGAACAAGATCATCGAAGAAGATTTCTCCGATATCCGCAACCGTACGATCTTCCAGGTCGTTATCGACATGTTCCTCGATAATGCCCAGATCGACCGTATCACCGTTTATTCTGAATTAGAGAGAAGAGGCCTTGCCGAGAAGGCAGGCGGACAGAGATATGTTTACCGCGTAGGTGACAAGAACGCGGTCCAGACTGCCATCGACAGTTATATCGAAGCAATCAGGGAGCGCAGCGACAGAGCCAAGCTCCTTAAGACCGTTGATACTATAAAGAGCAAAGCTGTCGGCGGAGAATTAAGGGCCGGAGAAGCAGTTGATTATGCGATCAACGCATTCTCGAGCCTCAAGGGAACAGGTGAGACCAAGGGATTCGAGGTCTTATCAGACATCCTTAAGACAACAGTCAGTGAGATCTCTGCCGAACTCCGTGACGAGAACAGCGGAGGCAAGATCAAGCTCGGATTCCCTAGACTTGATTCAATGTTAGGCGGATTAAGACCGGGATCACTTAATATCCTTGCAGCGCGTCCTAGTATGGGTAAGTCTGCGCTTGCTATCAACATGGCTGCAAATGTTGCTGCCAACGGTAATCCCGTAGCTATATTCTCGCTCGAGATGAGCAAGCAGGAGATTGCATCAAGACTTATGTCTTCTTCGATGTCCAAGCCTGTAAGCGAGATCATTTATTCACACAAGATGAGCGATTCCGACAGAAACCAGATAACCAGGGCTCTGTCGAAGTTATCCGATTTCCCGATCTATATCGACGATAACTCGGATACCAATCCCGTAACCATGAAGTCCAAGCTGACACAGCTTTTCGCGAGCCCGAATAAACCGAGACTCGTTGTTATCGACTATCTCCAGCTTATGACGATGCCGGGCGGCTCAGGCGGCAGATCACGTAACGAAGAAGTTACTGCGATCTCGAGATCCCTGAAACTCCTTGCAAAGGACTTCAATATCCCGATCATTGCTCTGTCACAGCTCTCTAGAGGCGCTGCACAGAGAGATGACCATACACCTCAGTTGTCTGACTTGAGAGACTCGGGTGCTATCGAGCAGGATGCCGATACAGTTATGTTTATCGACAGACCCGACTACTATAAGAAGAAGGACGAGGAAGGCACTACGGCTTCCGAAGAAGCTGAAGTTCCGGTAATCGATTTTAAGGACGGCAAGCAGGTTAAGCCTGCATTCATCTACCTTCAGAAGAACCGTCACGGCAAGACAGGAAGAGATTCAGTATGGTGGATTCCGAGTAAGACCATGTTCTATGAGAACGACGAGAGAAATCCTCAGGAAGACACCAGCAGTGCATATACAAGAACTGTAGACGGTGATGCGGCAGCGCAGAACTACAACTTTGATAACGTAACTACGGATGAGGCTCCGATCCCGGAACCTCCTATGCCTGACAATGATGATATACCGCCTGAAGGTGATGACTTCTTTGCTCAGGCAAATGACAGTTTCCCGGACGGATTTTAAATCTTGAAAAAAGAAGAGACAGTTGAGATCTTAGACAGGGTCCTTGAATTCTCGAATAGTAAGGGATTATTTGATTGCGGCATTATCGTTGTCGGTGTGTCCGGAGGCCCTGATTCCATGGCTCTGCTCCATATTCTCAAGGGTTTAAGGAACTGTTTTGATATTGACTGCGACATATATGCGCTTATCTGCAATCACCACTTAAGACCGGGCGATTGTGATGAAGAAGTTGAACTCGTAAGAGAGCTTTGCAAAGAGAATCACATTGAACTTAAAGTGTTGGATTTTGACTGCAAGGGTTTTGCACAGGCAAATCACATCTCAGAAGAGACCGCAGGAAGGATCTTAAGATACGAGGCTTTTGAGCAATATGCAAAAGCGCTTGAAGCAGCGACAAATAAGACTGTCCGCGTAGCTATTGCACATCACAAGGATGACATTGCCGAGACCATGATGATGAACCTCTTCCGCGGTTCAGGCCTTGACGGACTTGTTAATCCCAAGCCTGTTGCAGGCAGGATAATCAGGCCCCTGTTGTGCCTTAAGAAGAGCGAATTGGTGGATTATCTGGATACTTTAGGCGTTGAATATGCTATCGATAAGACCAACCTCACGGCTGTCGGTACTCGCAATACATGGCGCAATGAATTCCTGCCCAAGATCGGTGAATTCTATAACGAAGATCCTTCGGTGCCGCTGGCGAGAACTTATAAGCTTTTGAGCGACGACCTGGACTATATTACAACGGCTTCTTTTGAAGCTTATGCCGCAAACCGCAAGGTTTTATCGGGTTATCCCGTTCTTTCCGTATCAGGCGTTAACGGCCTTCACAGGGCATTGAAGTCACGTACTGTCAGATATCTCTGGCAGGAGACATTCGGCGATCTCATTGATTTTGAAGAAGGGCACTTAAGTGACTGCTTCTCACTCATGGCAGGTGATTGCGCAGGCGAGACCACTCTTGATATGCCTTTCGGAAGAAAAGCATACAGACACGGGGATATTTTCGGATTCACAACAGAGACAGGAATCACAAAATTAAGCGGCGCAATTGCAGGGGAGATGGGTTTTCAGATGTCCGAAAGCCCTGTAGATACCGTAATTGACCTTAAGGAAGTTCAGGAAAAGGGCGTCATCCGCACAACTATCCCTGAATCTGACCTTATATTAGAAGTAAGAATAATTGAGAAAGAGTCAGAGTTAGAGTATAATAACTTGTTGTGGTTTTGTCATGCTGACGTATTGGGCGGTGATAAGATCACATTGGGTAACTGCTTGGGACTAGGGACCGCCTTCCGCTTCAAGAAGGCAGGATCTAATGGCAGCAAAGAGATCAGCCGCCTTATGACCGATCTCAAGGTCCCTGAAACTGCCAGAAAGCAGATCCTCTTCATAGAGCGTGACGGGGACATATTGTGGTTACCGGGCGTTGGACACGGCGCAGGCTTTACGAACAGCGTAAGCCGCGAGAAATACATCGCGAGCAGACAGGGTTCAGAAGTATCTGATACTTTGATCTCATTTGCGATAGAAAGGCAGTAAGGAATTATGGCTATAAATACTGACGAAGTATTGATTTCCCATGCTGAGATCGAGCAGATGCTTGATCGCGTAAGTGCTGAGCTCAACCGCGATTACAACGGCAAGCCCCTTGTTGTTGTAGGCATTCTTACAGGTGCTTTTATTTTTACTGCCGACCTCATCAGGCGTCTTGAGATGCCTGTCATCGTTGATTTCATGCAGGTCTCTTCTTATGTCGGCGAGTACTCCACAGGAGAGCTCAAGATCAAGAAGGATCTGTCTGTAGATATTAAGGATATGGACGTTCTTATCGTTGAAGACATCATCGATACGGGAAGAACGCTCTCACTCCTTAAGGAACAGCTTAAGCAAAGAGAACCCAAGTCTTTGAAGATCTGTACGGCTTTTGACAAGCCTGACAGAAGAGTAATTGACTTGGTGCCTGATTATAACGGAATAACGATTCCTGATGAATTCATTGTCGGTTATGGTCTTGACCTTGACGGCAAATACAGAGATTTCGACGACATCAGGATCGTAAGAAAGGAATAAGAGAAGTGAGCGATAAAAGTGGCGATAAAAAAGAGAGCAGCTTTAAACCGATAGGCGGCGGTTTGTTCTTTTATGTTTTGATGATAGTAATACTGATTGCTTTCTCAACGATTGTGTTCGGAGGCAATTACGGACAGAAGGAGAAGTCCACGCTGTCTGATGTTATGGCGATCATCGACGATCAGAAGAACGAAGTAAGCCTCGTTGAGGTTAAGGGAACAGTAGTTAACGTTACTTACAAGAACGAAGAGGGCCTCATCGTAGAGGTTACCCAGGAAGTTCCTTACGAGTTCGTCGATGACCTCCTCTTGAAGCTTGATAATGCGAAGAAGCAGGGCAAGATCGAAGGCTATAACTACACAGAGCCTTTTGACTGGTCATTGATCGTAAACATTGCGATGTTTGCAATCTCTATAATCGTCGTTGTCGTTTTGTTCTTCAGTCTCACAAGACAGAGCAGAGACGGCAACAGCGTATTCAGCTTCGGTAACAACCGTGCGAGACTTTCCGATCCTAACAAGGACAAGGTTAAGTTCTCAGACGTTGCAGGTTCTGTCGAGGAGAAGGAAGAACTTCAGGAGATCGTTGATTTCTTGAAGAACCCCAAGAAGTACCAGCAGCTCGGCGCTAAGATCCCGAAGGGCGTTCTCCTCTATGGTGCGCCCGGTACAGGTAAGACACTTCTTGCCAGAGCCGTTGCAGGTGAAGCAGGCGTTAAGTTCTTCTATATCTCAGGTTCAGACTTCGTTGAGATGCTCGTAGGTGTAGGTGCATCACGTGTAAGATCACTCTTCTCCGATGCAAAGAAAGAAGCTCCTGCAGTAGTATTCATCGATGAGATCGACGCAGTCGGCCGTAAGAGAGGTGCCGGTCTTGGCGGCGGTCAGGACGAGCGTGAGCAGACATTGAACCAGATCCTCGTTGAGATGGACGGTTTCGATGTTAACTCCAACGTTATCGTCATGGCAGCTACGAACCGTGTTGACGTTCTCGACCCCGCGCTTCTGCGTCCGGGAAGATTCGACAGACGTATCATGGTCAATATGCCTGATGCTGATGAACGTGAAGCCATCCTTAAGATCCACGCACGCAAGAAGCCTCTTGCAAAGGACGTAAGCCTCCATGAAGTTGCTTTGTCCACAGTCGGATTTACAGGCGCCGATCTTGAGAACCTTCTTAACGAAGCAGCTCTCATGACTGCACGTCATAACAAGAAAGAGATCACGATGCAGGAGATCACTGATGCTACATTCAGAGTTCAGATGGGTCCCCAGAAGAAGTCCAAGAAGCTCAGTGACAAGGTCAAGCGTCTGACCGCTTATCATGAAGCAGGACACGCAGTCGTACTCCGCGCTACGTCAGAGTTTGAGAAGGTTGACCGTGTAACCATCGTTCCTGCAGGCAGTGCAGGCGGTTTTACAGCTTATAAGCCGATCGAAGATACTGATTTCTATACAGAGAAGATGCTCCTTGATACCATCAAGATGACTTTGGGCGGACGTGCCGCAGAAGAAGTCTTCCTCGGTGAAGTGTCGACCGGTGCAGCATCTGACCTCCAGCAGTGCAACAATATTGCAAAGAACATGATCAAGCGTTACGGTCTTTCCAAGAAGTTCCGCAACATGGTCTTCGGTGATGAGAACGAAGAGGTATTCCTCGGATACTCGATGGGTCAGGTTCAGAGCTACTCTGAAAAGACTGCAGCCGAGATCGATGAAGAGATCAAGCTGATCATCGACACATGCTATGAGGAAACAAAGAAGATACTCATCGAGAAGCAGAGTATCGTTGTCGGTCTTGCTACAAGACTTATCGACAAGCTCACAGTTGACGGTCCTGACTTCGAGAAGATCTACGAAGCTGACGGTGAACTTAGTGTTGTATATCCTGCTGAGTATTCCGGCATCGATATTTCAGGCGACGTTAAGACTGAAGCTGACGCTGATGCAGAAGCTGATGTTGATGAAGATAAGGCTGAGGCTCCTGAGGAAACAACAGCTGCTCCTGAGGAATCCGCTATCGATCCTGACGATTCCAACGATCCCGGTCCGTCGGACTGATACAGATAATAATTTGAATTAACTAAAAGAGGCTGCCCGAATGGACAACCTCTTTTTTTAGCTGAGTTGAGAAGTAAAGCTTTGCGATGCTCAGTTCGAACACACTGTAAGTGTGAGAGAGCAGAGGGAAGCTTTATTTCGAATTAATGTTTTCGAAGGAGAGATTGAACTTCTCGTTGTGTTCGATAGCCCAGTCAACTGCCCATTCGGATTCGAAGAGGACAACGGGTTCATCGTCTCTGTCGAGAACGAGAAGTGATGTTGATGTGAGTGTCAGATCCTTTGCATCGAACCCTTCGACATCTGATTTAGCCCAACGAGCCAAACGGTAGGGAAGTCCTGTTCTTACGATATCAACGTTATATTCTGACTTAAGTCTGTATTCCAATACGTCGAACTGGAGAATACCGACAACGCCCATTACATAAGTCTCTGTACCGATTCCGGGCTGCTTGTAGAGCTGGACGGCACCTTCCTGTGAGAGCTGTTCGATACCCTTGAGGAACTGCTTACGCTTCATTGAATCCTTAGGTTCTACTCGTGCGAAGTTCTCGGGTGCGAATACAGGAATAGGATCGAACTCGAACTTGCGGTTTGTTGATATGATCGTGTCGCCGATCCTGAAGTTGCCGGGATCGAAGATACCGATGATGTCGCCTGCGAAAGCTTCGTCAGTGATGACTCTGTCCTGAGCCATGAACTGCTGGGGCTGGGCAAGAGTGATCTTCTTACCTGTGCGCATGAGATTTACGGTCATGTTCTTCTCGTACTGGCCTGAGCAGATACGGATAAATGCCATACGGTCTCTGTGAGAAGGATCCATGTTAGCCTGGATCTTGAATACGAAGCCTGAGAACATTGGATCTTCAGGTTCGATCATGCCGTCAGTAGTGTGATGAACGGCAGGTCCGGGACTCATCTTGAGGAAGTGCTGCAGGAACGGTTCAACACCGAAGTTCGTGATAGCAGATCCGAAGAATACGGGTGTAAGCTCACCCTTCAATACCTTCTCCATGTCGAGCTCATCGCCTGCCATGTCGAGAAGTTCAATGTCGTTTCTCAAGACTTCGATGTGACCGGGCATGAGCATCTCGTCGAGCTTGGGATCGTCGATTCCCGAGACGCTCTGTGTAACCATGGAAGCACCGTGGTCATTGTTTTCGCGGTCGAAGAGGAGAACGTTTCTTGTAGCTCTCTCGAATACTCCTTCGAAGTCGCCGTCCGTGCCGATAGGCCAGTTGATCGGAACTGATCTGATGCCCAATACCTTCTCCAATTCGTCCATGAGGTCGAACGGGTTCTTGGCAGCACGGTCCATCTTATTAATGAATGTGAAGATCGGGATTCCGCGTCTTCTACATACCTGGAAAAGCTTTATTGTCTGGGCCTCGACACCCTTTGCGCCGTCAAGGACCATTACTGCGGAGTCTGCAGCACAGAGCGTTCTGTACGTATCCTCAGAGAAGTCCTGGTGTCCGGGGGTATCGAGAATGTTGATGTGGCAGCCGTCATATTCGAACTGCATTACAGATGATGTAACCGAGATACCACGCTTCTTCTCGATCTCCATCCAGTCGGATGTTGCGTGGCGTGCAGCCTTACGGGCCTTTACTGAGCCGGCCTGATGGATAGCTCCTCCATAAAGGAGAAGTTTCTCGGTGATAGTTGTTTTACCTGCGTCCGGATGCGAGATGATCGCAAAGGTACGGCGTCTTTTTATTTCATCAACAGAATTCATTTTGACCTCAAGAAATGTATAATACCTAATAGAGACAAGTAATTATATATAAGAAAGAAGGGAATTACAAATAATGAGACGAGGCGGAGGCGTTCTTATGCATATCAGCTCACTCCCGGGACCGTTTGGTACGGGCGTGATCGGACAGGAGGCAATCGACTTTGCAAAGCAATTGGCTTCCCAGGGGATGAAATACTGGCAGGTACTGCCGTTCTCCTATCCCGGCATGGGCAATTCACCTTATCAGAGTTTCTCGGCATTTGCAGGCAACTGGCTGTTCATCGACCCCAGAAGACTGGAGAAGAGAGGCCTTCTTACACCCGCTGAAGTACAGCAGGCAGAGTATACCCAGAATAAGTGGAGAATAGACTACGATTTCTTAAGGACTAACAGAGATGAGCTCTTGAGAAAAGCATTTGACAGAGCCGATAAGGACCTGCTCTCCAAGGCTGAGAAGTTCATTAAGGAGAATAAGTGGGTTCAGGATGTTGCGGCTTACCAGACAGTTAAGGATGCTGACTTCGGCAAGCCCTGGTGGGAATGGTCTGACCAGAGACTCAGGAATTACGACAAGTCAGCCGTAACAGAACTTAAGAATGATCCCAATTACAAATATCACGGTTTTGTACAGTATCTTTTCTTTGATGAGTGGGCTCAGATCAAGAAGGAGATCAATGATCTCGGCATAGCCATCATCGGCGACATTCCGTTCTACGTATCAGGCGATTCGGCTGACGTATGGGCGAGCAGAGATCTGTTCAAGATGGCAACGCCTGCAAGGGTCAATAAGGTCCTCAAAGAATATGAGAAGGCCATGGATAAGTACAAAAAGGACCTCGAGAAGGGCGAGACCGACAAGGACGGCGAGCCTTTGAAGGAGCCCAGAAAGCCTAAGCAGGAAGCACTTATTTTCGAGTGCGTGGCAGGAGTTCCGCCGGATTATTTCTCTGCTGACGGACAGCTCTGGGGCAACCCCATCTACGACTGGAAGAAGATGAAGGAAGACCACTATGCATGGTGGATGAGCAGACTTGAAGATAACTTCAAACTCTTCGATTACTTGAGGATCGACCACTTCCGTGCATTCTCTTCTTACTGTGAGATCGATGCCAATGCAGAGAATGCAAGAGGCGGCAAGTGGATCAAGGGTCCGGGTCTTGATTTCTTCGAAGAATACGACAAGAAGTTCAAGGACAGATCACGTCTTATCGCAGAAGATCTCGGTGAAGTAACACCTGATCTTGCTGAGTTCATGGGTAAGGTCGGAATCCCCGGAATGCGCGTTATGGAGTTTGCATTCTATCCGGGAGACAACAGCTCGTTCCTGCCTCATAACTTCGATGATAACTGCGTTGCTTATACGGGAACACACGATAACACTACATTGCTCGGATGGCTCTGGGACAGCCCGGAAGAAGTCAGGAAAACATGCCTTGAATACTGCGGTTTCACAGGCGATAACTGGGGCGACGGCGGAGCACACAGCGCATCTTGCAGAGCGATAATCAGAACTTTGTGGATGAGCCATGCAAGCGTTGCGATCATACCGATCCAGGACATGCTCGGTTACGGCGGAGACACGAGAATGAATATCCCCGGAACGCCTACAGGCAACTGGGTCGTAAGATTTACGAAGGAAGATTTTGATTCAATAGATAACGACTGGTACAAGAACCTCAACCGCATTTATTTCAGATAAGGAGAGGCATATGAGATACATCCTTTGCGTCGATCAGGGAACTACTTCCACCAAGGCATTTCTTCTTGATGAGAACGGAAATCTGTCAACCGGCACGCACGTGCCATTCAAGCAGTATTATCCGCAACCCGGCTGGGTAAGCCACGACGCTGAGGAGATATATGTATCAGTCCTTAAGGCATGCGCCATGATCCTTTCCGAGCACCCTGAAGCAAAGGGTAATATCGTCGGAATGGGCATCACGAACCAGCGTGAGACAACGGTCGCTTTCTCGCCTTCAGGCAAGCCTTTTTCCAAGGCTATCGTATGGCAGTGCAGAAGAACTTCTGATATCTGCAGACGCCCTGAAATAAAGGAACAGAGCAGAAGGATAACTGAGATAACAGGTCTTAAGATCGACCCTTATTTTTCAGCTACGAAGATGATCTGGTTCTTAGAAAACATCAGGAGCTTAAGAGAGCGCTGCGCAATGGGCGAATGCTATCTCTCTACGATAGACGGATTCCTGGTTTATAGACTTACCGACGGCAAATCCTATGCTTCGGATTATTCGAACTGCTCGAGAACGATGCTCTTTGACATTGCGCAGAAGAAGTACGATCCGGAGTTTTTGGACCTGTTCGGAATCCCCGTAAATACTCTCGCAAAACCGATGGAATCCTGCGCCGATTACGGTGCGATCAGTCTTAAGGAAGAATATCTCAGAGAAAACGGTTTTACTGATGATGAGATCGAACTTCTCCTCTCGATTAACGGCGTTCACATCACGGGTGTCTTAGGTGACCAGCCTGCGGCACTTTTGGGCCAGAACGCAATAAATAAGGGCGATTCCAAGACCACATACGGTACGGGAAGCTTCACGTTGATGAACCTCGGAACAGAGCCTGTTTTCTCCAAGAACGGACTTCTGACATCCTGCGCATGGTCGATAAAGGGTGTGACGAATTATGCTCTGGAAGGAAGCATCTTCCAGGCAGGTTCTGTTATCAGCTGGCTCAAAGATGAGCTCGGATTTATCGAAAATCCTAAAGAATGTGATGATTTTTGCAATTCCATTGAAGATTGCGGCGGTGTATATTTAGTTCCGGCATTTACGGGACTGGGCGCACCTTACTGGAAGCCTGATGCAAGAGGAATCTTAACAGGTCTTACCAGAGGAACAGGCAGAGCCCAGATCATAAGAGCCGGCGTTGAATCGATCGCATATCAGGTTACCGAACTGGTTAATCTCATGACCGATGACACGGGTATCAAGGCAGGCCAGATGAAGGTCGACGGCGGTGTCTGCGCAAGTAGCTTCCTCATGCAGCTTCAGTCTGATCTTTTAGGTGTCACGATTACGAGAGCATTAAGCGATGAGATGACTGCCATGGGTGCAGGACTTGCAGCAGGAATTCAATCAGGTGTGTTTGAAGACCTTGAGCAGACGAGCAAGTTCTACAAGGCCGGTGCTTCTTACGAACCGAAGATGTCCGCATTTGAAGTATCGGAAAAAATGGAGGGTTATCGTTCTGCAGTAAGAGCAACACTTCTTACAAGCAACGACTGATTGAATGATCCAGGTTTATATAGTTTTCTTCAAGATATTCGTATTCTTGGTCCTTGGCTTTGTCTTGAACAAGACAAAAGTCATTAACAGCACATCTGAGAGGGCTTTATCGGATATCCTTCTTAAGGCGGTCCTGCCGTTCATGATCCTTAATTCCAGCCAGCATACGTATTCTACGGATGCCGTGAACGGAATGATCACATGTGCTGCCGTTGCGATCGGCTATTATGCGGTCACGCTTCTGGTTCTGAGATTATCGCTTCGCAAAGTGAATATCTTGGAAGACGAGAAGAGGATAATGATCACCTGTACGGTTTTCGCGAACACGGGATTTGTAGGATTCCCTCTGATGGAATCGCTGTTCGGAAGTTACGGTCTTCTTATCGCAGCGGTATATAACCTCTGCTACAATCTGTTTTTCTACACATATGCGGTATATCTTTTCTCGCGCAAACCGAGATTTGCTCTGCTCGACATGTTCAAGAGCTCGGTGTCAGTCGCATCGATCCTTGCGATCGTCCTGTTCATCATCCCGTGGAGAATGCCTGCATTTATTTCTGATACGTTCAAGCTCTTGGGTGACATGACGGTCCCTCTTTCCATGATGGTAATGGGCTCCATGCTCGCAAGTGTTAATATCAAAAAGCTCCTGACGGATAAGAAGGCTTATGTAGTATCAGCCCTGAGACTTCTCGTGCTTCCGGGCATCGTCATGGGCGCGCTTATGCTGCTTTCCAACTGGATCACTATTGCACCGGAGACAAAGAGCGTTATAGTTCTTATGACGTCGCTCCCTTGCGGATCCATGAATGTTATATTTGCAGAGAACTACGAAGTTGCACCGCATTTTTCAGCACGTACCGTATCGCTGTCGATGGTATTCATGCTCGTCACGATAATGTTCTGGACGTGGGCGGTAAAAACAGTATTCTAGAGTTAAGGGGAATGGAAAATGAGTGAGAATTCCAACAAGATCGACAGGATCGAGAACGAGAAACTGGTAGAGCTCTTAGGAAGCATCCGTCAGGATAATTCCGAAGAGAACATGATCGCGGTCCTTAAGGAAGCTGCAGTTGCAAAATTCCTGGTTCCCGTTGACGGACAGGAAGGCGATTACAGATTCCACGCAGTTAGCGATTCCAAGGGTCTCAAGTATATGGTCGTCTATTGCGACTCTGACAGTTTTGAGGTCGCTTATGAGGATAAGAAAGAGCCGCAGAATGGCGTGATTGCAGGCTTTGCGGACCTCATCGATGTTGTCATGGCACCTAAGATGGATCTCTCGGGTTTTGTTATTAATCCCGGTTCCGAACAGGTCCTCTTCGGCAAGGATATGCTCAAGATGATCGCTGCCCAGATGGGTATCGGAGGCGACGGTACTGCGAAGGTCGGAGAACCTGACCGCTATCCGCCGGAACTTAAGCAGGCACTTATCGGTTATCTTCAGATCGAACCCACAGTATCTAACATCTGGGTAAGACTCATGCGTGAGAACGGTACTGACCGCCTTATCTGGCTTATCGTTGCTGATGCAGAAGGCGAGGGAGAACCCCTGAAATATACTCTCGAGAACTTAAGGAAGTATTGTCTTCCTTATCTTGATAACATGGATGCGATGGTCGTATCTGACAAAGAAGAATTCGCCTCAAAGGTTATCGCAGGCGTTAAGCCTTATGTAACAAGGGATGAAGCTTAAGAATGAGCAAAGGTAAGACAGGTCTTATAGTCCTTACAGTTCTGGCGGCAATGTTTTTCCTGTTTGTCGCTATCCTTTTCGGGTCCAGCCAGAAGAGGCAGGCTGTCATCGACAGAAATTCCGAACTTAATGACAGACTGGATCTTTTTACCGAGACTGATCTTAGGATCTATTGGATTGGGGACCCTTACAAGGAGCTGGAACGCTTGTCTTCCGATATTGCAGTTGTTCCTTCAGAGACCGCGTCCAAAGATAATCTCCCGATCAAGGGACCTTCGTTCCATGCCTCAGAATATAACTCGGACGGAACCCTCATAGAAGAGCACATTCCGATCGATTATCCCAGATATATGCTGATTATTATCACGGGAACACCGAATTTTACAGAAGACGGTAAGGCTGCGCTCCTTGACGCAGTGGCAAATAACGGCGTTCCGGTCCTGGCAATAGGTGATGAAGCGGCAAATGCCCTTGCCGAGATCCTCTCATACAAGCGTTTCCATACGGGCGAAGGAAGCTCGCTTTACTACTGTCTGGGCAAGGGATACAATGAGAATCCGCTCCCCGAAGATGCGGTTATCGGCGGCGGAATGGACCTGGCCGAACTGATACCCGATCTGATATCACTTGCAATGACAGATTACGAACCGAAAATCTGACAGTTTTTGTTGTCTTTTGCGCTCAAAAATGTGCGAAAATTACTCCCCCGACTGTTTGACACGGTTTTGTAATAATTATAATATATGAGGGTGTTTTGATATCCATTTGGGGAGGTGGTTCATATCCGCGAGTTAGAGCAGAGGATCCTTGCAGAAGGACAGATCCTGCCGGGTGAAGTACTCAAGGTAGGAAGCTTTCTAAACCAGCAGATCGACACCAAACTCCTTATGGACATGGGAGAGGAAATCGCGAGACTTTATGGTGACTCTAATGTTACCAAGGTCCTGACTATCGAGTCTTCAGGTATCGCCATAGCTTATGCCGCAGGACTTGCCATGGGACTTCCCATCGTTTTCGCGAAGAAGCATTCGAGCCTCAATGTAGCAGGCAACATCCTCACATCCCGGGTTTATTCCTATACACATCAGCAGACTTATGACATCGTGGTATCAGGTGATTACATCACCAAGGATGACACGGTGCTTATTGTTGACGATTTCCTTGCAAAGGGTAACGCACTTAAGGGCTTGATCGAGATAGTCGAGCAGGCCGGAGCAAAGCTTGCCGGATGCGCCATCGCCATCGAGAAGGGCTTCCAGGGCGGCGGAGACGAGCTGCGTGCAAAGGGAATCAGAATAGAGTCATTGGCCATTATCGACAGCATGACCGATGATTCACTCGAATTCAGATCTTAAGGGATCTGCTAAATTACGATATGCAATGCCTTTGCATATAAATTTTTGGAGGAGGCAGTTTATGAGAAAACTAATTTCAATGCTGGTAGCTGCTGTCTTAACAGTTACATCAGTCTTTGCTCTTGCGGGCTGTAGCGGAGCAGAAGGGGGTAAGGCATCTGAGTTCAAGGTAGGTGCTATTTACATCAACAGCCAGAACGACACATCAGGTTATACTTATGCGCATCACAAGGGTATCACCGAAGGCATGAAGAAGGCAGGACTTGATCCTGAGAAGGATCTCTTCATCGTCGACAACGTACCTGAGGACAAGGAGAAGGTTAAGCAGGCAATCGACCAGCTCGCCGGTAACGGATGCAACATTATCTTCGGTATCAGCTTCGGTTACATCGATGCATTCGAAGAGAAGGCTGCAGAGTATCCGGACATCATCTTCTCACATGCAACAGGATATAAGTCCAACGATACAAACTTCAACAACTACTTCGGAAGAATCTATCAGGCTCGTTACCTCGCCGGTATCGCTGCAGGATATAAGTCTCTCGAACTCGGCAACAACAACATCGGTTACGTTTCCGCATGGGGTACAGAGTATGCTGAGACATGTTCCGGTATCAACGCTTTCGCTATGGGTGCTATGGCAGTTAACCCTGAGGCAACAGTAAGCGTTTACGAGATCTTCACTTGGGGCGACCAGGAGAAGGAGAGACAGGCAGCTGAGCTCCTTATCGACACATACGGATGCGGAGTTATCGCTCAGCACTGCGACTCTGCTCAGCCTCAGATCGTTGCTAACGAGAAGGGCGTTTTCGGATGCGGATACAATTCAGACATGACAGCTGAAGCACCTAACGCACACCTCACAGCTCCTATCTGGAATTGGGATGTTTACTATGCAACAGCTATCAAGGCTGCTATGACAAGCCCTTCTACATTCATGAAGGACGTTGGAAACTACTATGAGGGTCTCAACGTTGATATGGTTGACGTATCTGCTCTTTCTGCTAACTGCACACCTGAGACAGCTGAAGCAATCAACCTCGCTAAGGATCTTATGAAGTCAGGCGATTGGGATGTATTCTCCGGCGTTAAGCTCTCATTCTCCGGCGATGCTGGTTCTGTTGCAGTTGACAAGGCAGATTCTGCACTTGTTGCAAATGACGGTACAGAGATCGTTGCAGCCGGCGGTGCTTCCGTTGATGACGGAGTTATCCAGGGTTCAATGAACTATTACGTAGAAGGCGTTACACAGGTTAACTGATAACGTTTAAAAGAACTTTAAGAGAGGTGTTTTATGGAGTATGCCATAGAGCTAAAGGGAATATCTAAAAGCTTTGGTCCCGTGGCGGCCAATAAAAACATCAACTTATCTCTTGCCAAGGGTGAGATATTAGCGCTCTTAGGCGAGAACGGTTCAGGCAAAACGACACTTATGAACATGCTGTCGGGCATCTATATGCCCGACAGCGGTTCTATTTTTATCGAAGGAAAAAAGGTAGAGATCAACTCACCTGAAGATTCCGGTAAATTGGGAATAGGAATGGTCCACCAGCACTTCAAGCTGGTCGAGAAGTTTACAGCTCTCGAGAATATCAGGATCGGAATAAGGAATGAGGGCCGCTTCTTCCATGGAGCGGATGTTCGCAAAAAGATTGAAGATACAGCCGCTAAGTTCGGCTTCGATATAGATCTCGATAAGAAGGTCGCCAACATGGCGGTCTCCGAGAAACAGACATTAGAGATACTTAAGGTCTTATGCTACGGCGCGAAAATAATCATCCTGGACGAACCTACTGCGGTTCTTACCGTTCAGGAGATCGACAGGCTTTTCGCAGTGCTTAGAAAGATGAGAGAAGACGGGCATTCGATCATAATCATCACGCATAAACTCAACGAGGTTATGGCCATCTCTGACAGAGTCGCCATCTTAAGACACGGCGAATACATCGACACGGTCGTAACAAAAGAGACAGACGAGAAGACATTAACGGAACTCATGGTAGGCCGTAAGATCTCACTTAACATCGACAGACCTATCATGGAGAAGACTCATCCTCTTCTTGAGATCCGTGATCTTACGGTAAAGAACGATGAAGGCGCGATTGCGATCGATCACATAAACTTCTACATCAGAGGCGGCGAGATGCTCGGTGTTGCAGGTATCGCGGGTTCCGGTCAGAAGGAGCTCTGTGAAGCAATCGCAGGTCTTCGTAAGATTGAAGAAGGCCAGATGATCCACGAAGGCGAGAGCATCGTAGGTATGTCACCTAAAAAGATCTTAGAGCACGGCATTTCCATGAGCTTCATCCCTGAAGACCGTTTGGGAATGGGTCTTGCTCCTTCGCTCTCCATCACGGATAACATGATCCTCAAGAATTACAACGAAGCAAAGGGTATTTTTGTTGACCGTAAGTCAGCAAGAGTCGAAGCCCAGAAAGTCATCGACAGACTTGAGGTAATCACGCCTTCAACCGAGACTCCCGTAAGGCGTCTTTCAGGCGGTAATGTTCAGAAAGTTCTGCTCGGCCGTGAGATAAAATCCGGACCTAACGTTCTTGTTACCGCATATCCCGTAAGAGGTCTTGATATCAATTCTTCTTACACGATCTACAACATCCTGAACGAAGAAAAGAAGAAGGGCGTAGGCATCCTGTTCGTCGGCGAAGACTTGGATGTTATGCTCGAACTCTGCGACAAGATAATGGTCATCTGCCACGGCAAACTTCAAGGTGTCGTTAACAGCAATCACACGACAAAAGAAGAGATCGGCCTCATGATGACAGGTACGATCAACATCGTTAATAAAGACGGTAAAACCGACGGTATCGCAAAAGATTCCGCTTTTACAGATGAGGAGGGCAAAGCCTAATGAGAAAGTATCATCTGGTAAGAAGAGCGGACGCGCAGCTTAAGAGAACTCTTATCTACTATGCGATCGGTATTCTCGTTTCCCTTACTATCGGTGCGATAATACTTGCCGCTCTTGGTATTAATCCTTTTGAGTATTACGGAAGAATGTTTTCGATAGGTCTTATCGGAAACAGGTACGGATATAAGAGCATCGAAGGACTGCTTAAGATCTTTGTTCCGCTCCTTATAACATCACTTGCATTGAGCCTGTCATTCAAGATGCGCTTCTGGAACATCGGTGGTGAGGGTGAATTCCTTATCGGTGCAATTGCTGCATCAATCGTTGCGTTCAACTGTTCGGGTCTTCCGAATTTTGTGACCGTTCTTCTGATGTGTCTTGCTGCAATGATCTCGAGCGGAATAATCGGTATTGCAGTTGCTGCACTGAAGGTTAAGTTCAATACCAATGAGACGCTCATGACGCTCATGCTTAACTACATCATGCTCTATGTGATCAGATATCTCGGCGAGACTAAGGCTGACTGGAATTTCTTCCTTGAAGAAGAGTCAGAGCGTCCTATCTTCGGAACATTCCCCGAGTCTGCTTTCATGGGCGGCATTCCCATCGGTCCGTTCAAACTCTTATGGTCTGTAATCTTTGCTATCCTGCTTACAGGCATTGTTTATGTTTATCTCAAATACACGAAGCAGGGTTATGAGATCTCCGTTGTCGGAGACAGCAGCGCTACTGCCAAATATGCAGGCATGAGTGTCGGTAAGATCGTTCTGCGCACGATGTTCATATCATCAGCGTTGATCGGACTTGCTGCTGCACTTACGGTATCTTCCGCAGGAACGATTTCTGATACGATAACAAATGATGTCGGCTGGACGGGAATCATCGTCGCATGGCTTAGTAAGCTCAGCATTCCGGCAGTATTCGTTACATCGATCCTTATCTCCATACTGCAGTATGGATGCCAGGCAGCGGCAACACAGTATCCTGCTATCGACATTAACTATGCAGATCTTTTGCAGGGCTTGATCCTGTTCTCCGTTTTGGTTGCAGACTTTGCTGCAAACTTCAGAATCGTAAGAAAGGAGGACGCAAAGAATGCTTGATGTATTTACTCTGTTCCTCTTTAACATAATCGTCTACAACATCCCGCTCCTCTACGGTACAACGGGTGAGATCATGATCGAGAAGTCAGGTTCTCTTAACCTCGGTGTTGAAGGTACGATGGCTATCGGTGCCGTTGTCGGATATCTCGCAGGTGCAAAGACAGACAGCCTTCTTGTCGCATGCGTTGTAAGCTTCATCGCATCAGGTCTTGTAGGCGCTCTCTTCTCATTCTTAACGGTTACTCTGCAGGCAAATCAGAATGTAACAGGTCTTACGATCACAACATTCGGTGTGGCTTTCTATTACTTCATCGGAAACGCTTTGTCCAACAGCGCAGGCGGCTGGCCGAAGCTCAACGGTACTGCATTCGACTTGCAGTCCCAGCCTATACACATTCCGTTTATATCGGATATTCCGTTTGTCGGAAAAGCAATTTTCTCACACGGCATTCTTGTCTATGTCGGCATCCTTATCGCAGTTCTTATGTGGTTCTATTTCAATAAGACCGTGCCCGGATTAAAGCTCAGGGCGATCGGTGAGAACCCCGCGGCTGCGGACTCTCTGGGTGTTAACGTTACACTTTATAAGTACACGCACATCGTCATCGGTTCCGGAATCATGGGTCTTGGCGGACTCTACATGGGACTTAATCTCGGCGGTGCTTTCGAAGGTTCTAACTGCTGGATCAACGGTTACGGCTGGATCTCGATCGCGCTCGTTATTTTCGCGAACTGGAGTCCTGCAAAGGCACTTCTCGGAACGCTTATCTTCGGCTTCTTCAACACTCTCCGTGTCCAGAATGCCGCACTCGCGTATGCTTTCCCCGATGCATTGGGCTGGCTTACAAAGATTCCGTCTCACTTCTTCTCGGCATTGCCGTTCATCATAACTCTTATTGTCCTCATCATCAGCTCGCTGACATCGAAGGGCAGAAGCGGAGAGCCTCAGGCTATCGGACGCAACTATTACCGAGAAGACAGATAAAGGAAAAGGGGTATTTATGTACAACATTCGAAAACTGACAGACGACCTCACCTGGATCGGCGGAAGTGACCGCAAGATCCAGAAGTTCGAGAACGTCTACAAACTGAATTCGGGAATGAATTACAATTCATATTTCCTGGATGCAGGCGCTACGGTGCTTTTCGATACCGTTGACAGGGAAGTTGCAGATGTCTTCTATGAGAATCTTGCTTTCTGTCTTAACGGCAGAAAACTCGATTACATCGTAGTTCATCACATGGAACCCGATCACTCTGCAACTCTTGCAACAGTTCTGGATGCCAACAGCGATGCAAAGATCATCCTCAACGCAAAGACATTGCAGTTCATCTCACAGTTCTTCCCGGATAAGGATTATTCTGCAAGAACCGTTGTCGTAAAAGACGGCGATGAGATGGAATTGGGCTCACACAAATTCAAGTTCATCTTCGCACCGATGGTTCATTGGCCTGAGGTCATGATGAGTTTTGACGAGACAGAAGGAACGCTATTCTCTGCTGATGCATTCGGCAGTTACGGAGCAACCAACGGTTCGATCTTTGCTGACGGCAAAGACTTCGAAGCTGACCTTCTTAACGAAGCGCGCCGTTACTACACGAACATCGTAGGCAAGTATGGCATGCAGACTACGGCAGTACTTAACAAGACAGCTGCTCTTGATATCAAGATGATCTGCCCTCTGCATTCTTATGTGTGGAGAAAAGACCTTGATAAGATCATTAACTGCTATAAGACATGGGGTTCTTATACTCCTGAAGTTAAGGGTGTATTCATCCTCGCAGGTTCTATCTACGGACACACTGCAAATGCAGCTGAAGTCCTCATGACAGAGCTTGATAACAGAGGTATCGAAGCATTCATTCTTAATGCTTCATCAACTGATATATCGGACATTATCGCGATGGCTTTTAAGTACAGCAACATCGTGATCTGTTCTCCGACATATAACAACGGTATCTATTCTCCCGTTGAACACGCGGTAACCGAGCTGGCTGCCCACGGGTTGACGGGCAGAACGTTCTCTGTTATAGAGAATGGTACCTGGGCTCCCGCAAGTGCGAAGGGTCTGATGGCAATCATCGAAGGCTTCAAGAACTGTAAAGTTATCGGTCAGACCGTGACGATCAAATCGTCCGGCAATGATGCTACAAGACAGAGCATTGAAGCACTTGCCGATGAGATTGAAAAAGATATAAAGAACAATACATAAAGAGAGGTAGAAAAATGAATTGTCCGAATTGTGGTAAAGAACTTAAAGACAATCAGAAGTTTTGCGGCGGATGCGGTGCAGATGTCTCATATCTCTGGCAGCAGGCAGCTCCTGCTCCCGTAGAGGCAGCACCTGTAGCTCAGCCCGCTCCTGTTGTTGAACCGGCTCCGGTTGTTGAAGCAGCACCTGCTCCGATGCCCGAACCCGTTCCCGTAGAGGCAACTACATTGCCCATGCCTGAACCTGAACCGATGCAGGCATCCCCGTTGCCGATGCCCGAACCTGAGCCGATAGTTGAGACTATGCCGGCACCTGTACCCGTAGAAGCAGCACCTGCTCCTATCGTTGCAGCACCTGTGCCCGTTGAAGCAGCACCTGCACCGGCTCCTGTTGAGGCAGCTCCGGCACCTGCACCTGTTGCTCCCGTTGAAGCAGCGCCCGCTCCCGTTGCGGCTGCACCTGCTCCCGCATCTGCTCCGGCACCTGCGCCCGTTCCGACAGCATTCGGAGACACAACTCCCGTTCAGCCTCAGGCACCTGTGGCACAGGCTGCAGGCGGTAATGAGCCTCCCAAGAAAAAGAAGAAGGGTA
>Ga0310696_10000567_pt1 | contig 57529 bp, 44 predicted proteins | sample AusTroGonzalo_MG_4_FD_203885 | JGI IMG/M metagenome (GOLD analysis project Ga0310696, IMG submission 203885) | Bovine rumen microbial communities from tropical cattle in Woodstock, Queensland, Australia - Gonzalo_02 (v2) (version 2) | ecosystem: Host-associated > Mammals > Digestive system >...
AATCAGTCCTTTGTTTTTCATCTTGACTTTTATTAATTGTTTGATTTATAAATAATTATACTTTTCTCAACCTAATTTTTTTAAGGCCGCAAATATACATTTTTTGTGGTATGTTTTTCACGTGGTTGAAAAAATGTTGAAAAGAAAGGCTGTGGGTTATGGTTTTTAAGTTGTTTAAGGGTGGTGAAACAAATTTTACGTCTACACATAAATAAAAAATGTACCTTTGCGCGTTTTTTTTTTGAACCAATTTAACCCTAAACCCTTAAACCCTAATGGACGACAAGAAAATCATTTTTTCGATGGTGAACGTCAGCAAGACGTACCCGCCCCAAAAACAGGTGCTTAAGAACATCTACCTCTCCTTTTTCTACGGCGCGAAGATCGGCGTGCTCGGTCTCAACGGCGCGGGAAAATCCTCCCTGCTGAAGATTATCGCCGGCCTCGACAAGTCCTACCAGGGCGAGGTGGTCTTCTCGCCCGGTTATTCGGTGGGCTATCTGCCGCAGGAGCCGCAAATCGACGACAACCTCTCCGTCAAGGAGGTGGTGATGCAGGGCGTGCAACCCATCGTGGATATATTAAAGGAATATGAAGAGGTGAATATGAAGTTCGCCGAGCCGATGAGCGACGACGAGATGAACAAGCTCATCGAGCGGCAGGGCGAGCTCACCGACCTGATTGAACAGTACGACGCGTGGGAACTCGACTCCAAGCTGGAGCGCGCCATGGACGCCCTGCGCTGTCCCGACGGCGACACACCGGCCAAGAACCTCTCCGGAGGTGAGCGCCGCCGCGTGGCTCTCTGCCGCCTGCTGCTCACCGAACCCGACATCCTGCTCCTCGACGAGCCCACCAACCACCTCGATGCCGAGTCTGTGGAATGGTTGGAGGCTCATTTACAGCAATATAAGGGTACGGTTATCGCCGTCACCCACGACCGTTACTTCCTTGACCATGTGGCCGGCTGGATTCTCGAGCTCGACCGCGGCGAGGGCATCCCGTGGCAGGGCAACTACAGCTCCTGGCTCGAACAGAAGGCCAACCGCCTCGCCATGGAGCAGAAGCAGGAAAGCAAGCGCATGAAGACGCTGGAACGCGAGTTGGAGTGGGTGCGCATGGCCCCGAAGGCGCGTCACGCGAAGTCGAAGGCACGTCTGAACGCCTACGACAAACTCCTCAACGAGGACGTGAAGGAGAAAGAGGAGAAATTGCAGATTTTCATCCCCAACGGACCGCGTCTGGGCAACAATGTCATTGAGGCGCAACACGTACGCAAAGCCTTCGGTGACAAGCTGTTGTTCGACGACCTCAACTTCAACCTGCCGCCCAACGGCATTGTGGGCGTCATCGGTCCCAACGGCGCGGGCAAAACCACCCTTTTCCGCCTTATCATGGGGCTGGAACAGCCTGACAGTGGCGAATTTAAGGTGGGAGAGACCGTCAAGGTGGGCTATGTTGACCAGCAACACACGGTCATCGATCCCGAAAAGAGCGTCTACGAAATTGTTTCCGAGGGCGCAGAGCAGATGATGATGGGCGGTCGGCTCGTCAACGCGCGGGCCTACCTGTCGCGGTTCAACTTCAGCGGCACCGACCAGGGCAAGAAGGCCGGCGTGCTCTCCGGCGGTGAGCGCAATCGCCTGCACTTGGCTCTCACGTTGAAGTCGGAAGCCAACGTCCTGCTTTTGGACGAGCCCACTAATGACATCGATGTCAACACGTTGCGGGCGTTGGAGGAAGGTCTGGAGAACTTCGCGGGTTGTGCGGTGGTAATCTCCCACGACCGCTGGTTCCTCGACCGCATCTGCACCCACATCCTCGCCTTCGAGGGTGACTCGCAGGTCTATTTCTTCGAGGGTAGCTACACCGAATACGAGGAGAACAAACGGATGCGCCTCGGCAACGTCGCCCCGAAGCGAATCCGATACAAGAAAATCACTGTAATATAGACAATGGTCAATGTTGTTGTTTAAGAGATTGGTCCACAAATCACTGAACACAAATCACTGATCACTGTTCACAAATCACAAAAAAATGTATCTTTGCCGATTCATTATAATAAGGAATATATGAAACGAGGATTTTGGATTTTAATGCTGGTATGCGCTGTCTTGACGACAGTTTCCTGCCAGAACAAAGCGAAGAAAAACACCCCGGAAGCGGCCACAGAGCAGTTTGCCAAGGCATTCTACACCGCCGACTTCCCCCACATGTACGAGTACAGCACCAAGAAGTCGGATATTGTCATCGAACAGCTCCAGAATCTCATGAAGGAGAACCCCGAGCAACTTGAAGAGGTGAAAAACAACAAGGTGGAGTTTGTGAGCACCTCGGTGGAGGCTCAGACCGACTCGACCTGCACCTGCGCCTGCAAGGTCATCCTCAACGACCAGCCGCGCACCGACAAGTGGGACCTCTTCAAAGAGGATGGCCAATGGAAGGTGACACTCATCATGCCCTAACAAAGACCAAGAACATTTAACGTTCCAATCCCCTTTAACCAATAATCCTTAACTTTAAACCCTTAACCCTTAACCCATTAAAGGAATGAATTTCGTACAAGAATTGAAATGGAGAGGCATGTTGCACGACATCATGCCCGGAACCGAAGAGTTGTTTAACAAAGAAGTTTGCTCCGTCTATCTGGGCATTGACCCGACGGCGGATTCACTGCATATCGGCCATCTGGTGGGCATTATGATGCTCTCGCACCTGCAGCGTTGCGGCCACCGCCCCATCGCGTTGCTTGGTGGTGCCACCGGCATGATTGGCGACCCCTCTGGCAAGAGTCAAGAGCGTAACCTGCTGGATGAAGAGACGTTACGCCACAATCAGGAGTGTATCAAGAAACAGCTGAGCAAGTTCCTCGACTTCGACAGCAAGGAACCCAACGCCGCTTTGCTGGTCAACAACTACGACTGGATGAGCAAGTTCTCCTTCCTGGAGTTTATCCGCGATGTCGGTAAACATCTGACCGTCAACTATATGATGGCGAAGGATTCCGTGAAGAAACGCTTCAACGGCGAGGGCGACGGCATGTCGTTCACCGAATTCTCCTATCAGCTGGTGCAGGGCTACGACTTCCTGCATCTCTACCAAACGCAGAACTGCAAGGTGCAGATGGGCGGTTCCGACCAGTGGGGTAACATCACCACCGGCACGGAACTCATCCGCCGTATGCTCAACGGCGAGGCCTACGCGCTCACCTGTCCGCTCATCACCAAAGCCGATGGCGGCAAGTTCGGCAAGACCGAGAAGGGCAACGTCTGGCTCGATCCCGCCCGTACCTCCCCGTACGCTTTCTACCAGTTCTGGCTCAACTGCTCCGACGATGACAGCAAGCGCTACATCCGCATTTTCACCCACTTCACGAAGGAGGAGATTGAGGAGATGGAGCGTCAGCACGACGCCGAACCGCACTTGCGTGTCCTGCAAAAGGCACTGGCGAAAGATTTGACCGTGCGCGTACACTCTCAGGAGGACTACGACGCAGCCGTCAATGCTTCCGATATCCTCTTTGGCAAAGGTACGGCCGAGAACCTCGCATCCCTCTCCGAGGAGATGTTCCTCTCTGTGTTCGAGGGAGTTCCGCAGTTTGAGGTGCCCACGAGCGTCCTCGACGAAACCTGCGGCGTGGTCGATTTCCTCGCCAAGCACACCCAGGTCTTCAACTCCAACGGCGAAGCCCGCCGCATGTTGAAGGACAACGGCGTCGCCATCAACAAAACCAAGGTGAAAGAGGACAAAATCGTCACCAAAGACGACCTCCTCAACGACAAATACGTCCTCGTACAGAAAGGTAAAAAGAACTACTACATTGTCAAATTCGTTTAACCTTAACCCTTAAACCAAATGGGCTACATATCACTCATCCTCCTCATCCTTCTGGGCATCATCCTGATGATCCTGGATTTCCTCGTCATCCCCGGCGGGGTGGTGGCCATCCTCGGCGTGCTTTGCATGATCGGCGGTGTGGTCACGTCGTTTGTGCAGTTCGGCGCAACGGTGGGCATCCTTACCCTGATTCTCACCGCTGTCATCACGCTCGTCTCGTTCTGGCTGATGATGCGGTCGAAAACGTGGCGCAAATTACAGCTTAAAACGCAGATTGACAGTAAGATGAATGAGGTGGATACTGATAAGCTGAAGGAAGGGATGGAAGGCGTGGCGGTTTCCCGTCTCGCTCCTACAGGTACCGGCCTTTTTGGGGACACCGAGATGGAGGTGGTCTCCATGCAGGGTTTCATCGACCAAGACACGCCCATCGTGATTCACAAAATCGAAGGCAGCAAAATCATTGTGGAAATTCTTAATCAAAATAATTCGTTATGACACAAACCATTATCACCATTGTCATTGTACTGGCGCTGGTCATCCTCTTCTTCTGGATGGTGCCGTTGCGCTTGTGGTTCAACGCCCTTCTGAACGGCGTCCACGTCTCTTTAGTACAGCTTATCCTCATGCGTTGGCGTCGCGTTCCGCCAGATATGATTGTCAGTTCTATGATAACGGCATCGAAAGCGGGTATCGATATTAATCGCGACCAGCTGGAAGCCCACTATTTGGCTGGCGGTCATGTGAAGCCGGTGGTCAGTGCGCTGATTGCTGCCGACAAGGCCAACATCTCCCTCGATTTCAAGTCGGCTACTGCCATTGACTTGGCCGGCCGTAACGTGTTGGAAGCCATCCAGACGTCTGTGAACCCGAAGGTCATCAACACGCCTCCCGTGGCAGCTGTGGCCAAGGACGGTATCCAGCTGATAGCCAAGGCGCGTGTCACCGTGCGCACGAACATTCGCCAGCTGGTGGGTGGTGCCGGCGAAGAGACCATCATCGCCCGTGTGGGTGAGGGTATCGTCTCCGCCATCGGTTCCGCCGATACGCACAAACAGGTGCTGGAGAACCCCGATTCTATCTCCAAACTGGTGTTAACCAAGGGCTTGGACTCCGGTACGGCATTCGAAATCCTTTCCATTGACATCGCGGACGTGGATGTGGGTAAGAACATCGGCGCCATGCTGCAGATGGACCAGGCCAATGCCGACAAGAACATCGCACAGGCAAAGGCCGAAGAGCGCAGAGCCATGGCTGTGGCCCAGGAGCAGGAGATGAAGGCCAAGGCCCAGGAGGCCCGCGCCCAGGTCATCCTCGCCGAGGCAGAGGTTCCGAAAGCACTCGCCGACGCGTTCCGCAGCGGCAACCTCGGTGTCATGGACTACTACAAACTTGAGAACATCAAAGCCGACACCTCCATGCGCGACGGTATCAGCAAGATGGGCCAGGGTGGGCAGAACAACCCGAAAAAGTAGTTCGATGAATATCAAAATCTGGTATATCCTTATCATTTTGAGCATAACCACCCTAGGTTATGCTCAAAATGTTTCTGCGCCGAAATACAAATATCAGTATAAAATGGTGCGGATCGACTCCACATACGATGCGAAAGTCGATGCGAAGCTGGCCAAATATGTTGATAAAAAGCGTCGGCAGATGGAGAAACAGATGCAGGTGGTGGTGGCGCACACCGACCAGGAACTGGAGTCCTACGCGCCCGAAAGCCCGCTCTCCAACTTCCTGACAGACATTTTGTTGAACGAATCGTCCAAGTACATCAAGGATACGGCATTCAGCAATGTGGACGTTTCGATGCTCAACTTTGGCGGCATCCGCACTTCCATGCCGAAGGGCAATGTGACGGTTGGCGACCTCTACCGTATTTCCCCATTCGACAACTATCTGACTTTTATCGCATTGAAAGGCAGTGAGTTGAAGAAAGCCCTAAGTCGATTCACAGACCAGTTCAACGCCCCGTATTCAGGGGTGACCATGGTTTATACGAACAACAAGCCTTCGCAAATTTTGGTGCAGGGTAAACCCATCGACGACAGTCGGATGTATAAGCTTGTGACGTTGAACTTCATCTCAGACGGCGGTGACCATCTGCTGGAAGACATTCAGTATGAGAAGATTGAATATACGACAGTGACGTTCCGAGACTTCCTGATTGCGGAGTTGAAAGCGATGATGGCAAGAGGGGAGACCGTGACGGGCCAGAAGGACGGACGGGCAATGTTGTCGAAATAACCCATCTATACTAATAATTACGCCGCGAACATCATGACGAATATGTTCGCGGCGTTTTTTTATTCCATAATTTATATTACCATTCGACTTTTCGCGCAACCTTTCTTGATAAAGAAGAGGTGTTGTCTCTCGTCAGCGCGCGCTATGCCGTCGGTTTCGGCTTCGACGTAGAGCCTATTTCCTTGGTCCTAAAAGGCATACCGCACATGGACCAGAATCTGCCATGTGGACGACAGGTTGTTGTAGACTGACCAAGTGGAGGGGATGAAGGTGTAGTTTCCGTCTTTGTACTTCAAGATGACTTCGTTGTTGAGCACCTGATAAGCGCCCCACTTGCTGCAGAAAAGGTTGGCGATGTTGTTGAAGTCCACGCCGACATCCAGAGTCTGTTTGTGACCGCTGGTGTTGAAGTAGAATTCCTGCGCAACCTTGAAGTTGATGCGGTTCACCCACGGGGAGACGCCGCCGTTGCGCTTTGAATACTGGCCTCTATGCTTGCTGAGGTAGCGGTCGCTGCTGATGAACTCCTCGAAGGCGGCGCGGTTCTCCTCCGTGGAGAAGGGCATGGCCGCCAGCTCTTCCGCAGTGGGGATGTAGATCAGCTGCGGACTGGTGAGGCCGCTGACGTTCTCAATAAGGTAGGAATGGCGCGAACAGTAGTTCCCGTTATAGACTCCCATATTCATTCCTTCGTAGAAGAGTCCGAGCTTGGTGGCCGTCCGGCTGCCTTCCTTGATGGTGTAACCGATGGCGGCAATCACCCGGTGAGGAGTCACATAGCCGGTGAAACCCAGTTCGGGGCTGTTGCAGTCGTTGACATTGGCGGTGTTGGCGAAGCTCGACACTTGGTCGCCGAAACCGTCGGAGAGGGCGGTGGAGTGGCTGAAGGTGTAGGATGCCAACAGACTCAGGCCGAAACGGAACTCTTTGGACAACTGGGCGGTCAGGGAGAGGTACTGTCCGTGCAGTTTTTTCTCGTTGTAGAGGTAGTAACCGCTCATGACAGAATTCTCTGCATTATGGATGTTCTCGCTTTCGTACAGCGTGCGGGCTTCAGGCTCGCCGGGCAGATGGAATTCGCCCACTTCTTTGTATCCTAACAGCTTGGCATACACCTCGTTGATGTTGTATGAATAAATGGCCTCGAAGGTGGCTTTGATGTCGCCGGGAATCAAAACATCTAAAGACAGGGAGGTTTTCCAGCTGGTAGGCATTTGCAGGTTCTTGGCCAGAATGGTGGCGTTGGTGGGTGCGGGAAGACCGGCCCTGCTGTAGGTGTGGCCGTTGTGGACATCGCTGATAATCGTTTCGAGGTTGGGGTCGAAGCCCACAACCGGTTGTCCGGTCGTCAGATTGGAGATATATTGGTATTGCAGGCAGTTGGAGTTGCCGGCAGCGCTCACTAACCAGACATTCGGGATGCGGCCGGTGAACAGGCCGGTACCGCCTCGGAGGACGAGTTCGCGTTTGTGCGTGATGTCCCAGTTGAAGCCGATACGCGGGGAGAAATGGAAACCGGTGAGAGGCATGTCGGCGGTGCTGAGACCGGCGAAGGAGCTGTTCGGATGGGAGGCGGCGATGGCGTCGAACTCGGCATTGCGGTTGTCATAGCGGAAACGGATGAAGGGCATCTCCAAGCGAAGACCGGCTGTGAGTTTGAAGAACTTGCTGAATTCCAGATCGTCTTGCGCGTAAATGGAAACCTGCGACTGGTAGATGGTGGGGAACACCTGCTCCTGGGGAGTCTCCGTGTTGGCGTGGGTGATCATGAAGAGCGCGGGACCAGCACCTTCCACGCCGTTGACATCGTCCAGGAACGACTGCCACGAGTCATAGACGTACCAGCCGGCACCGCCCTGCATATAACCGTTCCGAATGCTGTTGAATTCCACTTGGGCACCCATCAAAAGGTTGTGGATGCCTTTTTTGTAGTTGAACTCATCCGTGAGGGTGATGCTGTGAACACGGCGCAGGTTGCCGTAGGTGAACGGATCGGGGCCGAACGTGGTGAACATGGCCATTTGCGTGCTGCCGTCAGCGGCGGTGTAGGGCTCCATAATGTCCACGGTCGGGAACATGCCGCCCGCGTATGTGCGGGGCTCGTTCTGCCGCGACCAGGTGAAGCGGAGGATGTTGTTGCCGTTTCCGTCCAGCACGTGGCTGTTGAGTTCCGCCGCGATGGAGGTGAAATCCATGCCTTGGTGATAATGGGCCGACTCGAAGGGTATCGAATACTGCGAGTTTCTGCCGGCATTATCCCGGTTCACCGTGTATTCTGTTCCGTTGGAGAGGAAGGTGATATTTCTGCCTCCCAGGGGATTAAAGCTGCTGGAGGGATTCTCAAAGGTGGAGGCGTGGGTGTGTGAGAGTCGGATGTAGAAGAGGTTCTTGTCGTTGATATGCCAGTCCAAGCGGGCGAACACCTTGAAGTCGGGGGTGTGCTGGGTGTAGTTCTGGTAATGGCCGGGGTCGTAGCCGTACTTCTCACCCAAGAAATTCTGGATGGCATTCAGCTGGTCCGCAGTGGGCCGGTTGTAGCCGGTGCTGCCGCCGTACTCCTGGTTCTCGTCGTAGCGGGCGTTGACAGTGGCGCCTGCCTCATTGTCGATGGTGTATTCGCCGTTCAGGAAGAAGAACAGTTTGTTCTTGACGATGGGGCCGCCGAGGGTGAAGCCCAGCGTGTTGTTCAGTGTCGGGGAGGATGTGATCCGGTTTGTGTCGACACGCCAGCCCTGAAGGTCGCTGCTGGTGAAATAGTCGTACACCGAGCCGTGCCATTCGTTGGTGCCGTGTTTGGTGACCATGTTGATGGAGCCGCCTTGGAAAATGCTGTGGCGCACGTTGAAGGGGGTGAGGTTGATGTTGACCTGTTCGATGGCTTCAAGGGAAATCGGGGTGCCGCCGGCGGGCAGGCTGGAGCCGATGCCGAAGGTGTTGTTGAAGGAGGCACCATCGACCGTGACGTAGGAGCCCCGGTAGTTGGCGCCGCCGATGGCCACGCCTTCCTCCGTGTTCACGCTTTGCGGGGTGAAACGCAAAATGTCGTAGAGGCTGCGGCTGACGGAAGGTGTCAGGTCGATTTTGCTGCTGCTGAGGAGGACGCCCACACCCGAGCGGTTGACATTCATGGTGGAGTTCTCCCCGTCGCTAATAATGTTCACCTCGTCGATGGTCGTGGCGGTGGGCACGAGTTCCGCGTCCACCATGACGGTCTCTCCCAGAGGGGCTTCCACATTGTGTATGAGCACGGTTTTGTGGTTGAGGCGCTCTATCCGCACGGTGTAGGGGCCGCCGACCAGGATGTTGTTGATGACATAGATGCCTTTCTGGTTGGTGAAGACGTAATAGTGCTGTCCCGTAGGCTCATGCACGGCGGTCACCACCGCTTCGGGAATCGGATTCTTGCCGTCGCTGACATATCCGGAGATGGCGGATGTGGTGACTTGCGCCGTCAGCGGCAGGGAGCCCAGCAGGCAGAAAAGCGCCGTCAAAACGGTTGCCAGTACGGACTTCATTCTTTTGTTGTCGTAGGAAAAGGGTAAAATATGCATCATAATCACAAACTTTCAAGATGACAAAATATAATATAACATGCTAAACAACAATGACATACGGAAATTTTTCCGATACGGTTCACTGTATATTTAACAAAGTGACAAAGATACAAAAAAATAGATAGAGTGGAGCGAGAATCTTATGGGTTTTCTTTGGAATTCCACCGCGGCGGCATGATTCACTCCGGTAGTTCAACTTCCTCCATCCACGGGCCGTAGAGACTCAGTTTGTGGATGTCCCAAAGTTCCTCCACGGAGGTTTCGGTAAAGATTTCAGGGTTCTCTTTCGCCACGAGACGCGACTTGCTGTCCACCACCTGCCACTCCGCCGGATAGACTTTGCGGGTGATTTCCATAATGGAAATGATGGAATAGATGCGACGATCCCTCAGGTGGATCAAACAATTGCTGTCGTGGATATATATTCCCGGTGCATAGAGGAATTTCTGAGGCTTTTTCGGCTTGGAAAGTCCCTCAAATTCCATGAACTCCTCCAAAAGAGCAGCCATCGGATCTTTGGGCTCTGGTTTCGGCTTGGGCTCTTCTCCCAAAATTTCCACCACAACACCCCACTCCTTTTCCTTTTGGGAGAGATTATATAGTTTGACTAACCGTTCTAAAAGTTCTTTTTCTGTCATATTTTGCGATTATTTAATGATTCAAAACACAATGTCGGCGACTCACAAGAGCATTCCTTCCTCCAATTGCGGGACATACAGTGCATTGCAGAAAACACTCTCAAAAACCGAATCGTCATATACCAGAAACATCCGGTCATTGTCTTTGGCGGAAATCACCATCTTCCCCTCCACATACTCATTTTCGGGATCATCCTCGTCAATCATCACCAGTCCCGTTTCCTCGGTTTGCATGGTCGCCGGGTGAATCTTGCGGGTGATTTCGGCTCGATCCACCAAGGAGTAGAACCGGCGGGCGAAAAGATCGAGGCACACGCGACTGCCCTTGATGAGGAGTCCGGGTCTGAGTTGAATGTCCTCATCACCGTTCTCCCGTTTGGTCACCTCGATGATACCCCATTCCACCTCCTTGTCTTCCAACTGGAAGGCACTCTTGAAAAATTCCATCCATTCTTCCATATTACGATAATTTTATCGGTGCAAAGATACATAAAATCTGGAAGTGTTTTGCATGTTTTGCTTTACAATATATATTTCCGACATGGTAATAAACATTATGTTTATAATACTCTAACGACATCATTAGTCGCCATTGATGAATATTCATTTATTCAATTAAAAAATGGTGACATTAACTGTATTGAGCCAAATGTTATGAGACATTTGCTTGAGCAGCGATTTGTTGTTGACAAATCCTTAAATGAGTTATCTGTGTATGAATGCTATTATAATGAAGCACAATACGGTGCGCATAATGATGAATTCAGGCTGGTGCTCATCCCGACTTACAATTGTAACTTAAAGTGTACTTATTGCTTCGAAGACTGTGCTAACAACACAATGATTTCAAAAGAGGATATTCAACAAGTTATTAGATTTGTTATTGGTCATGTGAGTAAAGTAAAATCTTATAAAAAAAGTGCGGGCGAGAAACGTGTCGGCGTTCTCAAATAAAGCGAGCGATTTCACATCTTGTTGTATTTTTAACCTGCATTATTCATACTCCTTTGAACTTTGAACCTTGAACTTTGAACTTTGAACTTTGAAACCAACTATTGCCGCCCCATCGAGTTGAACAGGGTGACCTTGCCGTTCTCATCCACCGAGCATGACATTGTGTCGCGGTGGAAAAAGAGCTCGTCAAGATAATTTTGGCCGGAGTTTGTGGAAAGGTCGATTTTGTTATTTGTCAACAACGATCTACTTTCGTTTTTCCCTTGGCTGACCACCAAGGAATCGCTCACCGCATGTCCCAAGCAGATGCTTTCGCCCGCATAGTCCACCTCTTTGGGGAGGTATCGGACAATCAGTTGGTTGCGAATCCCGTATTCCAAATAGACCCGATTCACCAAATCGCACCGCAGAAAGGGGGCATCACTACCGCCCACAACGTCTTGCGGTGATGAGACCATTTGGAAATCCGCTTCCGTGAGGGTGTCTGTCAGAAGGGCGCCCGTATAGTCGGAGTATTCCACCACCGGGATGGCGTAATGCAGCTGTTCCGGGGAGCATTTGAACCATGAATAGAACTCCACTGTGCGGTTCTTTTCGCACGACGTCAGGGATACGCAGGCCGTGATCGCCACAGCAAAGAGAAGGTACATTTTTTTCATACGAGCAGCCCTGTTTCCGTGTCGGGCGCAACTGTTCTGCCTTTTGGCTCAGGAAGGCGGTGAAAGAAGAAAGAAAGCGGAGCCACCGATCGGAAATCGCGCTTTCTCGGGATAAGCGTCAAAATGATACGGCAAAGATAACAATATACTGATTATGTTCGGCATTGTCGCAAAAAAAAAAAACAACGACCAGCAATTAAAATTGACGGTTGACGGACTTTGCCCGAATCCAAAATTTCTAACTCTGATGTAACTCTGAATAGTAAAGTGTTTATCCTGATCAGACCTTGACTCCAAACGGAGAGGTCATACAATCTGGCCGCATCATCGTGCTTTTTCTCGATAGTCCAAACTTAGAGCGAAATCCTGTTTGTGGTCCAATCCTCGTAAGCCACCTTTGTTTAATAATCTCTCTTCTAGAACCAGATGTTCCTCATCGATATAAAATGGCGTTGATGATTTTGCCTCTTTTCTCATTGTATTTGATTTTGAAATAACGATGCAAATGTACTCGATTTTTGCGCACAAGGGCAAAATACAAGTACATTTGCTGGGGTGTTTCGTACAGTGGAGGATGGTTTTATACGATGGTGGTGGGAAAGGGGGAGATAGTCGGAAGGAGAGACACTCATGAAAGCCGACATCTCTTCAAAAAAGAATTAGCTTTTTCGTAATTAAGACTTTTTCTTTTGCATTTTCATCATTTTTTTGCAGTCTTTGATGGACTGGCGTGTTTTTTCCGCCTCAGGAGATTTTTTGCCTTGTGTGGACTCATAGATTTCAAGTGCTTTTTTGTAATAATCTAACGCAGATGTGTATTCTCCTTGACGTTCATAATGATACCCAATGGTTCGATAAGCTCGTGCAACATGGTAATCGTTTTCCCCATAAACAGAAATCATAATATTCAAAGACTTTTGAAAATAAGTCAGGGCATTGGAATAATCCTTTTGATCATAATACACATTCCCTATAAGGTTATAACTATGCGCAACCTCACGACTTTGTTCACCATATACAATCCTTCTAATTGACAATGCTTGCTGAAAATACTCAAGTGCATGAGTCCCATCATGCTGTGAATCGTAAACCCCACCAATATTACTACAACATCTTGCTACATCGGGATGATTCTCTCCATATAATTCTTTGTAAATTGACAAAGCTTGTTGAAAACTCTGTAATGCGTGGGGATAATCTCCAAGTGACATATACAACCCTCCAATATTATTGATAACCATTGCCACCTTAGAATGATTATCTCCGTAATATTTCTTATATATTTCTTGAGACTGCTGATAACACTGAAGAGATTGTTCGTAGTCACCCCGATTTCGCAAGGCATTTCCAATATTGTTATAGCATAATGCAACATGGGGGTGATCTTCCCCAAAACATGTTTTCATGATTTCAAGAGCTGTTTGGTAATTATCAATTGCTTGTTCATAATCACCTTGTTTTGCATAAACAAACCCCATACTATTATAACATTCCGCTACTGCTCGATGATTGTTCCCATAGCAACTTTTCCATATATTCAATGCTTTGTTATTATATTCCAAGGATACCTTATATTTTTCTTGATTTCTATATATAGCTCCTATTTGATAATAGCTATGTGCAACATCAGGATGATTATCGCCATAAATATTTTTTCTGATTTCAAGTGATTTATGATAGTATTCCATGGCTTGGGTTATATCTCCTTGATTATCAAGTGTATGCCCGATATTGTTATAACTAATCGCAACCTTGGGATGATTCTCTCCAAAAACTTTTTTTCTTATATAAAGCGCTTTCTGATGATTCTCCATTTCTTTATTAATCATATCTAACTCCCCATAAACCAATCCAATGTTGTTATAACTGGTTGCAACATTTGGGTGATTTTCCCCGTAATTCTTCACCCATATTATCTGAGCTCTCTGAAAACACTCCAATGCTTTCTCATAGTTTCCTTTATTGCTATATACAGAACCTATACTGTTATAACAAGAAGCAATATCTGGATGGTTTTCACCATATAGTTCTTTCCTTATTTCCAATGATTGATTAAAAAAATCTAATGCAGTACTATATTCGCCTTGTCTCAAATAGACTGAGCCCAGGTTTTCACAACTGGCTGCAACATCTGAGTGATTGTATCCCAACAGATCTTTTCTAATAGAAAGGGCACGTTGATGGTATTCTATTGACATTGAATAGTCTCCCAAATCATAATAACAAACACCTATGTTATTATAGCTTTCCGCAATGTCAGGATGATTATCCTCTAAATATGACTTCTTTATTTCTAAGGATTGTTGAAATAAATCCAAAGATTTAGCATAACCACCCATATCCAAATACAATACACCCATATCATCATAGCATTTTGCAATATGGTTTTTATCTTCTTTTTGTTTAGAGAAAGACAAAGCTCTCTCAAGATAATACAATGCGGTGTCGTATTCTGCAAAATATTCATAATAATAACATCCAAGTTCTTTTAAAAATTCAATGTTCTCTGGATCCGCCTGCACTTTGGTCTTCATATATTTCAGCACACTGTCTCGTTGGAAAGTGGTTTTGAAAGCGTTGATCTTGATGTCGCAATCTCTCGTTACTGCTTCTAAATCGCGGGCAGCACTCTCTTTAAGGTATTCTGCTGCCGCCCTTTTGGTCTGAATCTCCTGTATGCGCTGTTGCATGGACGGTTTACTGTCAATTAATCGAATTGCCTGAGCGAAATCACCGCTGGAGTATGCTTCAGCAATTTGGTTGTCCAAAGAGTCGGTGATGTACTTGAAATCCAGACGAACCAATGCTTTGACCAAATCCGGCAATTTGTCAATTTGAGTTTCATACTCCTGAGTCAGCTTTTCCATCTCCTCGTATTGACCTTGCAGTTTATCCATCTTCGCCTTGTAAGTTTTTTCCATTTCAACCAAGAGGCGTTGTTCTAATTCTTTTCTTTCCTTTGCATCCTCCACTTTCGAAATCATCACAATATCGATGGGTGAGAATGAATATTGTTGACGTTTGTTGAGTTTGCCCTCGTCAACCAGTTCGTAATCAGCCAAGGAGACCGAAATGATAGTGTACGCTTTTTGGTTGCCCGTCACCTTTACTGGTATCTCGAAATAGCCGCCCTCTTGCGAAACGGCCTCATTAGGATTCTCCAAAGTCTTGATGTGAGCTCCTGAAAGTTGTACGACCCTCTTCCCTGGTTTCTGAACTGTGCGAACATAACCGATTTGTGGGTTTTGGGCGAAAAGGATGGTGGTGGCCAACAGAAAGGCACAAAGGGTAAATAATCTATTCATATCGTTTGTTATTTGATGTCTAAGGTTTTGGATTGACCAACAAGATTGTATGTTGGAGCGATTATATCCGTGGTTTGTCCAACTCGGATTTCGTACCGTTCACGCTGCTCTGCCAGAGGAATAAAGCAACGGAGTATGCCGCACGAATCCGTAATGCATATGTGATTATGCACGGTCACTGAACAATTCGGCAAAGGCAGCCCGTGCAAGTCAAACAACAGCAGCTCTATATTTCCATACACGCTGTCGTTCCTGCGAATACCAACCGTCTGAGACTTGTCGAGAAGGAATGTGGTGTCCATCGTCAAATAGTCATCATGATGGAAAACCACGCGCACAGGCGTGCCAAGCAGTGCTGCCGGCACATTGTTAACCGTCAACATATCGTCCAGTGTCTTCAATGTGTGTTCGTAACGGTTATCGCCTACGTATGCCACCAATGTCGCATTCTGCAGCTGAGGCATGTGATCATTGGAAACAGACATGTCCTTGACAACAAAATGAATATCGCAAGGTCGAGTTTTATAATATTCAAAGCCTAAAAGACACATCAGCACGACACCAACAAAAGAACCGACAATCAGATTCCTTATCCGTCTCCGACGTTCCCGCTGCCACAATTCGTCAAACTCCAGTCCCTGCATCTTGGCGATGACCTTCACCACCGCCTTGTTCCATTTGGCACGTCGGCTTCCCTGTCCTTCCTCATTTACATTAGCCCCTAAAATTTCTCGGTCATCTTCATGCGATTCGGATCGTGGGAATTGTTTCTTGATAAGCGGATGCAGGCACTCAGTTTCGTCCTCCGAATAGGGCACACCATCCACAATAAACGGTATGATATTGATTTTTCGTCCTAAGCGTACAAACGTTTCGATCTCATCTCCGACCCAGTCGGATGCGGCGGATTTGGGCGAGCACACAACGATGAGAAACTTGGACTTCTCCAGTTTCTCATTCAGTTCCGATTTCAGCTCATTGATGCCGATGTCGGTATGGTAGCGAAAACAGGGTTTCAGCCGTTTGCTAGATGACGGATATTTCTTGCACAAATATGACGGCAGGCGATACTTCTCAACATCCTCCTGCAGTCTTTTAGCCCACTTCTCATCCTCGCTTTTGTAAGAGATGAAAGCATAGTACTTATATGCGTCGTCTATTCCGTTCATTGTTATCAGCAAGCTGTTTTTTTATGCCTGCAAAAATAAGTAATTCATGGACATGAACGCTAAAGCGTGATGTCGTCAGTTACGACGTATGCGGTTTCTCAGTCTCTTTCTCGTTCTTGCAGAATCTCGATATAGCATTCGCGAGATAATCCTTGTTCTCATCACTAGGACAGAGTTCGTAAGCCTTTGATAAAGCAATACGGGCTTTTGTGCCCTCATTGGTGTCAATGTAGCAAAGTCCAAGCAGCTGATACAATAAGGATTCCACCCCGTAGATTAACAAAAGGCGTTTCAACCAATCTATTATGACGAGGGTGTCAAAACCCATTTTTTTCATAAGAAAAAAGGAATCGTCAATAAGCACTTCACGAAAGAACCTCTTCTTTTTCATAATCTCTATTGCTCGATTGTTGTATTGTAGCGATTCAGCATAGTTTCCTGTAATTAGAAACACTTTGCCGATATTTGTCAAGACATCAAACTGGCAAACGTCCTTATGTCTACGATTCTTCGGAAGTTCCATGAGCATTTCCGCCTTCTGTAAGTATTGTATCGCCGTTTTATAGTATGCGGTTGAACGCACCATGTTGTTTTCCTCGCGATAAGAATTTGCAATAGCTGCTGAAACACTCCCATATCCTCTAAAACCCCTTGGGTCTTCTGGGTATGATTCCGTCAGTTCATAAAATAATTTTTCAGATTCTTTTAGATAGGATTCGTCTTGATTGACAAGCCATACTGCGTAAGTCCACTTGGGAAAGAAAAGCGGAGCTCCTGCATTTTTACAGTCGTCAAGCCAAACCAAGAAAGATTCTTTCACATTGGGATAGCCATTAATGTCTTTATTCAGAATGTGTTTATAACCGTCAAGCAAAATTTTAGAAGTAGTTTCGTCATGAAGAATGTTCAATTCATCCATAAAATCCTGATATGTAGGGATTTTGTCCCATTTTTCATAACTAGTTTCCAACAATTCGCAGATAAAATTCAGCGTTTTATCATAAACGTTTTCATCATCATATCCGGAATAATACAACTTTTGGTATTTGAGTTTGTTGATTTGCTCAAACACCTGTTTTTGCCTTTCATTTTTGTGTTTTCTACGCCACGGTCCATCCTCTACTAGTATACAGACTATGATTCGGGGGGCATTACGTCTCTCGATGTTCTCCAAACAGCGTTTGACTTCTGTATAGCACCATGTGGATTTTTCTCTGTAATTAGGACTGTCCAACATGATGAAATAATCACATTCGTCAATTTTCCGCAGGAACTCTTTTTCAAAATCTGCAGTAGGGTCGCCGTCTATCTGGTCTCTCCAGATAGGGACATTAGAACGCGACAAATCGTCATACAGTCGCATGGCGATTTGGCAATCCTTCCAAGAATAACTTAAAAAAACCTTATTGTTCATTGTATCAGGGTTTTATTCGGATTGGAGTGTAAACTTTTGGTGCATCGTATTGGAGCGATTTGACTTGTTTGACGAAGGATTTCCAATTATCCGGGTTCTTCGTCTTAGCATACCGGAAAAAAGCTGCCCACTGACAGGTGGCAACAGCCGCGTCAATAACAACTGGATTTAAATCGTTTACCATATCACTATTATCTTTGAAATAATCTGTCATATCACTTAATAATACTGGCTCGAAGACACCTTTAGTAAAAATATAATAAATTAACAATTCATCGTTGCCAGGGGAGATCCGTCTATAGGGATTTGCATAAGAATTAACCTTGGGATCTGTAGCTGCACGTATAATCTGGTATTTATACTCAACTAGTGCGGGAACATTATATATTGAATTTTCATTCATTATTTTTATATATTTGGTGATCAGATCTCGTTGTCGTTTATTAATATCAATGATGATTTCGCCTATGTCCCAAGGATTTTGGTTGAAAACTGATATGACTTTGTAAATCTTTTTTTTGGACAAAGTTGTTTTTTCCATTGCTTTTTTGAAATATTCTATATCCTCGTCTGATAATGTCCCTTCTCTTTCAACATTACGACACAACCTTCTTCCCGCCGTGCTATCTTTTTTTAAATAATTAATAAAATCTTGAAATTCATAGTATCCTGATATAGACAAAACCTCTTGTGCTTTCTGAATATCCGATTTGTCACTTTCAACTATTTTTTTGATGGCACAAATAGTAGGATTGGAGGCATCTGAATATGCTTCGCTTACATCCGAGAACTTAAAACGTTTTTTTTCCATTTCAAATGTCTCAAGAAAAGAGAGAATTTCCATGTATGTTTCCAATGTGTCAATTTCACCGCGTTGAGTGAATCTGTAGTATGGAACACCTGATATCTCTAACTTGTTATCTTCAATCGAAAATGTAATCCGCTCCCCCAAATCTGTATAAATATATGAATTATACGACCCCATTGAATCAACAATATGTTTTAATTTCTCGTTAGCAATTTTAGACAGATGCAATATCGAATCATTATTATATGAAGAAAGTTCTGATTGGCCAATTATGGGAACGTTGTTTTGGTCTTCGACAAGTAATCCACACTCTTCTGAATCTAACATTAACAAAAGGTCGGTTTGTAAAAGTCTAAGTCCCAATAGTCTATCAAGGAAAGCCCTATGAAATAATATTTGGCATTTTTCTTCGCCAAAAAGGGTAACAGCTGCATTATTAGTGTCGTTCGCATAATTCACAATAGGCTCAAGTTGCCATACAGGTAATGGAATGTCGTATTTTTGTCCATTAATTATTGCATAGGCAGAATTAGCACTTTTATTACATTCAAGCGAAAACGATTTCACTGGGAAATTGGGCTCCGCCTGTTGTACGAAAGCGACACCTCCAACTCTAGCCGCAAATCGGGGAGTTACACCTTGCCGTGACATTGTCATTTTCAAAGTTCTTTGTTCTATCGAAATGTTTGTGGGCGCTTGGATAAACTGAAATTTACCCAAATGCAATCCTTCTTTTGTTTGAGCTAAAGAAACCGGGACTGTCACGGACAGCACAAGACAAAATGTCAACAATTTAAAAAACTTACTTTTCATTGTCACGAATATTAAAAATGATGGACTTCATGGAAAAGTATAAAGAATCTGTAGTCTCTACAAATGGTGCGAAGTCCGTTAAACACCGTTTGTGGATAACGATGCTGCAAAGATAATCTTTTTTTTCACAATGAAGGTACAGCAGGCAAAATTTTGTACAGATTTTTTTGCCTCTTTTGTCTTGATCTTCCGATTATTCATTTAGCCTGCTGCTATTTACCGACGGTAGAGTCCGAAATGTCCAATGGTCAACGAACAACGGTGCAAAAGTACTCAACATTTCCACTAAAATCTAAATAGTCAACCCTCAAAAATCCCCCATGTGATTGATTTACAATAAAATAATGTTCGATTTTGCTTGCGTATTTCCCAAAATAAATTGTATCTTTGCGGCAAAAATATGGCAAAAACATGTACCAGAAACCAGCCCGAACAAACCAGCAATCCGTATTCCTCACCCTTGAAGACCAGCTCAACGCGAAATACCCTCTATACATCTTGGCCAACTGAATCAATTGGGAGGTGTTCGAGGGTCGTTTCAAAGCCTCGTACAGCCAAGAAAACGGCAGTCCCTGTGTTCCTATCCGCAGAATTGTCGGGCTTTTGATAATCAAGCATTTGCGCAATATTTCGGATGAGGGTATGGTGAAACGGTGGCAGGAGAACGTGTACTACCAGTATTTTTGCTGTGAGAAGTAGCAATGTGTGGGAGTGCACTGTTCGGCGACGGTGCTTGTGGAGTTCCGCAAGCGCAATAATCTATACGTTTACCTGAATCGTTAGTTTTTTTTCTTTCGCCTATTTGCTATCATAATGAAAAAATGCCCTACCATATCTCGTACAACCAAAACCCAAAACGAAAACAAAATCAACAGTATGGTAGAATGGTGCCACATAGAGAAACTGGTGCTTTCGGAATAGTTATATAACCAAACTGATGCTATAATCCATAGAATAGTAAATACGACAATGTCCGCAATTAGTGATTTTGTGCTTTTCCCTAATTCTTTTAATATTTTTCTTGCCCCAAATAAATAAGCAATAAAGATGGCTAAGACGATGAGAACGGGTGGCAATTCGTGTCTGAGATCTAATCGGACCAACAAAATAATCTTATTTGATAATCTGTAGTACAGTGTTTCATACGGACTCATTTCGATTATAGTGTTAAAATGATTATAAAAATTCGGATTGTGCCATTCTGAATGTTCAAACCACTCTTTTGTCCCATAAGGGACCAATAATCGAATCTCTTGTACATTGGGACTACCGTAAAAAGCCGGCATGGGCTTACGTTCAAGCACAACATATTCTTTACAAGCAGGTGGAATGATCTTGCTTTCAATCATTCGTTCCCTGTTTTCCACCAGAATTTCAATTTCCGATAAAGTGTCTGACTTACCAAACTTCTCATCGTGAAAAATAACGCGTTTCATCAACAAGCGCCCATTTTGCTTATAATATTTTCTGTTAAAATGAGACACGGATATTTTCTTTATTCTTAAAACATTTGGAGGAGAGAAATAGGGTGAGGCTATCCATTGATGGTTGTTTTTTAAATCGATCATGGTCGTATTCGTATCAACGTAGAAAACTTCATATTTAGGAGTACTAAAAGGATTATTCCTGAAATTTGTATCACAAGAGAAAGAAAGCACCCCCGTTGCGACGACAGATGTCAATTCTTTTTCTCTAAAAAAAATAGTGTCAACGCATACGAGTTTGCCCATATTTACGATATCCTTATGCACTTCAGTAACAGAATCGTCACTTCTGTAGGTATTGTTGTTTTCCAAATACGAAGGGTTTTCGATGATAAGGCGTTTATTCTGTATTATTGACGCTATTGTGTCCAAAACATGGTGAGAGTAATTGTTCACTTTGGGCAACGAAAGGTATTTCAAAGGCATGTTTCCAAATTTACTCTTGAACAAATCAGTCATAGTAACACTTTCGACATTTTCAAGTTGAATGTGTGTTATTTGACGAAAGATCTTGTCGGGTATCATATCCTCTGTCAATTTCGTAATTGCAGAATTTGTTGAAATAATCCGATAATAATCATAATAATCATTCGATATCAACTCTTCTGGAATTGGGTTTGCAATGTCGTAATCTTTAATTAGATATGCGCTCCCTCCTCTGACAGAATCAGCACTAAAATCTGATGATGAATACACAACAGGATAGCAGTTGCCCACCGCAGGAGACCATTTACCATCTAATCCCAATACAAAATATGTTCCGTCTTGGCATTTTTTAGATTTTATACGATTGTCAAAGAGAATGTTATGTAGTGTCTGAGGAAAAAAATTCAACATTAAAGGTGTAATATATTTGCCAAATGATGTATCCGATAAAACTATTGTTTTTAAATTTGGAAACATCTCAGCTATGTTAAGATAAGAAATGTTTCTTAAATCATCCAAATATCCAGTTATTGTGTCTACATTTGGCATAAAAAAGCGAGAGTAGCCTAAATAACAGTGTTGAATGTTCAATTTTCGCACATTATCGCCTGAAATATAAATCTCACTCCCAGTCATCACATGAACATTGTTCAAGTCAAGAACGTCACCTTTTACTACGTAATGAACACATCCATTTAATGTTGTATCCGTTAATTCGCTTTCCAATATCCGATAACTGGCCCTTTTCATAATAGCAGGAGGAAGATATATCGCCAAAACCAAAAAGATGATGATTCCCATGGTTATTGCACCTATTTTTAATCTTCTTTTTTTCCTTTTGTTAGTATGTTTTCCTCCTATTGCATGTGCTAAAAAATCATGAACAAAGGCCAAATTAACATTCTCCCCATTTATGTCAGTCTTTAACAATCGCCTACTAAAGACGGTATCTTTCGAATCGTCTTTCGATTCCTCTTGGGTTTTGCCTAATATTTTTGAAATATCTTTATCAAAAGGAACGGAATAGCGAGAGAAGTCATCCATGTTGATTAACTTTCTTTCTAATTTGAGCTGCTTTCTTGTCCCGTACCCCAAATCTTTCATGATTTTGCTATAATAGTCGCAGACAAGAGATTCAATATTTTGTTTCCCAATATCTCCCTTTAAAACCGCATCTATGGTTTTGCTTTTATCAGACGAACCTGCAAGCTTGTCATATATAACATGACAAACAAGAGATAAAGCCAAGGCCGAAAACGCATCTTCTTCAGATGAATTCGAAAAATTTTGAGATTCCGATTTCTTCTTCCCAACAACCTCAATAATCCGATTCATGTTTTCTTTTATAACGCGGCAATTCTCATCCGTATTATAATGTTTACAGATGCCTTCTACAACATCTTCGGCATTTTTTCTTGTGAGTGGTTTCAGAAAATAGCGCTCACGGAGCATTGAGGGAATATATTCCTTCATGGAACACCAATAGTCAAATTCCCCTACATATTCGTAACGCATAGAAATCAACACTTTAAAGCGTTTTGGAGAAAAAATCGGGCATTTTGGATATCTATTTGAAATATCATTTGGACAAACATCGTTCGTCAACATGCTTAACCACTTAAAGAAACTTTGCTTATCCTCCTCCGTTTTCCGAAAAACCTCCTCGAATTGGTCAAAAATCAAGATGACACTGCCATAGGAAACATCGAATATACCATCAGAAAGCTTTTCCCTTACCGTTTGATAGCGCAATGTCCACCAGGGAGATTCACTGAAATCTGGGTACATCTCGTCTGACTCTTCTCTGGGGTAATCGTTGTTTTGCGCCTTGTTTTGCAAAATACAATCGTGACTGTTAATTTCATCCTTCAAAATTTTTGAAAGAATCTGATTGTAATTGTTTGATTCAGAAAACAGATCTCCTATTGAAATTTTGATGGGGAACCAGTGATTGCTCCAAATTTCCGGTATCAACCCAGCATTTATCAATGAACTTTTGCCTTCTCCTGATGCGCTATACAAGACTGCACATTCATTCTGTTGAAGCAAATTAAACAGTTTCTCAATATCGTCATCTCTTCCAAAAAAAACATCAATGTCTTGATTTTCGTAGGACTGTAATGCGAGCCAAGGATTATTATTTATCATAATGATTAGTAATAAAACGTGTACTTCAACTATTTTTGCAAAATCTCTTAATTTCATCCGCCAAATCCAATGAGTTTTTTGAACAAGGTATCATGTGGATTCCTTCAAATAGGTCTCTCATGGGGTTATCTTCACCAATTAGTTTATTAATCACTTTTTTGTGGTCATCGAATCCACGGTCTGGTTCAACAATTATTAAGGGAAGACAATACTTATAACTTTCATTGAATGATTTAAGTGATTTATATAATTCATTCGCCACCAGCAATTCAATAGTTGCCCCCTTTAATTCTCCTTCTAATGCTGAAAGTCTTGTATGTCTTCGCTCTTTTACGGCTTTGCTCACTTTGTCGCGTTGTGTTTTTGTGATTTTAGGGAGGTCTTTTTCGATTTTTTCATAATAATCTTTTGTTATCAAAAAGGCAAAACGCGATGAATGAAGCATAGCTAAGAAAATATTTTGCCAATACTGATCCCCTCTCCGAATATTGTGCTCTCCCTTTTCGTTTTCCCCCCTGTCCCACCATACATTCAGGCCGGATATCTGATCTACGATTTCCCCTGCAAACGTTTCATCCTCGCCTGCATGTGCAATAAAGATATCATGTCGTAAATCCATTGCTTTGTTGGCTAATTCTTCGAAAAGAGTGATTTTTGTTTCACTTTCATTCTCAATGTTGTCAATTAAATCACTGATGTCCTCAATGTGGATTTCTGGATCCGACAAGAAGTTCTTTAAACTATCACTGGTTTCACAATATTTTTGATAATATCCAATATCAAAGTCTCTGTTATACAGTTTCACATCATATATGCAAGCCAACAACATACGAAACATCCAGTCGGGCATAGTATTACCTATCACCAAAAGTTTAAATCGGCTGTCTTCAATCTTTTTCAGTGGATGTTTGCTAAGATACGCTTGGATTATTTGCAAAATAGCCTTTTCGTCATATCCCCATGGCTCATTATCGCCATTAGCTTTACCGAGCAAATGAACAACATTTTTTTGCGCATCTAGTTTTTTTGTGTATTTGAACCTACAATACCATTCCAGAATGGCTTGAAACGCTTATCTCTTAGGGCCACACTTTCCAATATCTGAAAACAGGAAGTGGTAAAAATATATTTAAAGTCGTACGCGTTGAGAAATTTTTTGACATCCTCCTTAAGGTCTATCCCTTTTGTGACCTTATTTTCGTCAATCGCTATTAACTTGTGAAATAAAGTTGGAAATGAGTGGTTTTCACCATGTTTTTTATTATGCTCATAATATTGTCGAATCAAATTGAATCTATAATAATTCTCTTCAGAATTCTCAATGACATCACGTGCCTTTTTACAATCTCCTTCGTCGTAGTTATTGCACTTTTTTTTCACCTCACGCCAAATATAGCTTTGTAAAGAAATGATGGTTCCAGTATCATCTCTATAAACAAAAGCATCCTCACAAATTAAAGGAATGATGTGTCCATCCTTCAGCCCTTTATGCAAATCATCTATTATTTGATTTCTATCCATACTAAATCCCTATTTCCGTGTCGGGCACAACTGTTCAATCTCCAGCGACCCCAAAACCGGCAACAATTAAGGGGATCTCTATTTTTAACTTTTTCGCGCCATACCTCCAGACCATGCGAGGTCCGTTGAACATAATCTGAAAATATGACGCTGCAAATCTACATAAATATTCTTTTAGTTCGGTCTTTTTTTTGATTTTTTTTCTACTTTTTAGGGGGTGGTGTATTTTTGATTATCAATTAGTTAATATGTTTAATTCATCCCAGGTCGCATGGCTTGTTCGTACCGGCACAGGTTGTAGACCAGGTTTGTCAGGGTGTTGTAGGCCGCGTTCCGCGCAAAACCGACCACCCGACTGGACATTCCGTGAAGGCACTCTTCCATGAACCCGAACACATGCTCCACCCTCACGCGCAGCTTCGAGTTCTTCTTGTTGATGGTCTCCTTCCATTTGCTGATTTTCTTGCCTCTGGTGTTCCGCTTGATTACCTTGTCCTTCATCCCGAACTTCCGTACCACCCTCTTCACCCCTTGCCGATGTATGCGCTGTCGGCGAGCAAATCCTCTCCCCTGTCATTCTCATCCACAAGATCTTTCACCGGCATGGAGTTGGAGGCATTCGTGGGCACCCTTTTCTTGATGAATTTGCTCTCTTCCTCCACCTTCGTGTGCTTTTTGCAGCCGAAATGCTTCTCGCCACCTTTCTTCGTCCATCGGGCATTTGTGTCCTTCTGCCTTCTCTTGTTGGCCTTGAGCTTCTTCTCTTCCTCGGTGTCACCCTCTTCGGGATTCCACAACTCGCCACCCTTGCCTTCCTTGATTTGTTTGTTCTCCTCGCGTGTGTTGCGTTGGCGAGACACATCCACGAAGCTCCAGTCTATCATGGTGCACTCATGCATGATAAGGTTGTTCTCCTCCAAAATAGCGTAGAATTTGTTGAATAACTGTTCGTAAAGGCCTTTCTTTTTCTATTCCTCTTTGAAAGCCCATATAGTTTTCTCGTCGGATACCTTATCGCCGCTGACCAGTCCGAAGAAATCGCGGAACGAGAGCCTGTCACGAATCAGGCATTCCGTCTGAGGGTCGCTGAGATGACACTTCCGCTGTAGCACCCCTATTTTGAACATCAGCGCATAGTCGTACGGCTTCGCGCCAACGTTGGTGAGCTACTCCTTATAGAGACCCTTCCAAAAAGTGTCTCTAAACATTTCAAAATCAACCGCTTCCTGAAGTTTGGCCAAGGGGTTGCCCATCTTGTTCTGTCGTTCCATCGTCTCGTCGCTGTCGAAAAGCCCGACATTGCCTTGCTGTTTGTATGCCTGTTTGGTCTGATTCATTGTCCATTCAAATTTGCCGCAAAAATACAAATAATTCTTTGAATAACAATGGGTTGCGGAAGATTTTTGTTATAAAAAGTTCATCTGCCGCGAATTGACTGAAACGGGGATTTCAGTTGTCGTTTTTAGCGTACTTTGGGTCATAAGAGGCTGGTAGTCAAGAAGAAATAATTAGAGGCCCCCTAAAGTGTTTTTCTGTGGTCGTAGAGCCCATCATATAGCCATTATACGACTTCTCGAGCGTGTAATAGGCATATATTTTCTTGAGTTTGTTGATATAGACCGCGCCGAATTTGGCCAACGGCTCTTTGAGTGGTTTGGGAAATTCATAAACCACGAGACATTCCGTATTTGTATCCCCCATCACCTCGCATACGATTTCATTCCAGTCAATCACCTTCGTGGAATACATCCGCCTGATCAAATCCTGACTCCAAACGGAGAAGTCATACAATTTGGCCGCATCAGCGTTCTTTCTCTCGATAGTCCACACATAGAGCGGAATCAGCTTGTATTCCAGCTCATGTAAGCTATTTTTGTTTAACAATCTTTCATCCAGAACGGGATGTTCCTTTTCGATGCAAAACGGCATCGATGATTTTGTCTCTTTTTCCATAGCATTTGATTTTGAACATAAAACAACGCTGCAAATGTACTCAATCTTCGCGTATAGCGGCAAAAAACAGGTACATTTGCAGGGGTATTTTGTACAGTGGAGGGAGGGTTTTGTACAATGGTGTTGGGGAGAGGGGGAAATTATCGGAATAAATCGTGATTCCACACCGGAAATGGAGAGTCCCTCAACTCAACCTTTTAACAAGATTATTTCAATCTCTGATTGTTATAAATGGAAACATCTCCATTTTTGCTCACCACACATGACAATGTGTCTGCATGAGAGAAGAGCTCGTCAAGATACTCTTGACCGGAATGGGTGGAAAGATCAATCTTCCTTGTAAATTTTGTAGATGATTCAAAATTATCCAGATTTTTCACTTCAAGAGAACCGCTTATAGCATGGGCTAAGCAAACGTCTTCACCAACATACTCTACCGCTTTCGGCAGATATTTGACGATAAGCTGATTACTAATCCCCCATTCCAAATATTTCTTGTTCACCAAGTCGCACCGCAAAAAACTGGTGGTATCGTCTCCAGAAACCTCTTCCGGAGAAGAGACGAGCTGGAAATCCTCTTCCGTGAGGGTGTCAATCAGAACGGCACCTGTATAATCGGAATATTCCACCACCGGCGTGGCATAACGCAGCAAATCCGTGGCGCAATTGAACCAGGTAGAATACTCTACCGTGTTCGTGCCTTTGCCGCAAGACACAAAGCCTACGACTACCACAGCCGCCACGACGATGAAATAAATCATTTTTTTCATACTAAAAACCCTATTTTTGTGTCGGGTGCAACTATTTGCCTCTTGGTTCAGAAAGGCGGTGAAAGGAGAAAGAAAGCGGAGCCACCGATTGAAAGTCTCACTTTCTTGGGAATAATTGTCAAAATGGCACGGCAAAACAGTAAGATAGTGTTTTGGGATGCGTTTTTTAGAGTGTTGACTCTGAAACGTAAATAACATTATTGTCTATCCTATTGAACCACAATGATACTTATCGCGCTCTTCTTGTGTCAATTGCCGACCATTTAAACATTTAGAAGCATGATTTATAACTTCTCGTAGACTAAGGTATTTCCACACTTTGACAGATTTATCTTCAAATACCACTATGATATATTTTCCATCATATTCGAAATCAACAATGTTATCATTGCAACCAATTGTTTCTATCACTTCCTTTGAATAATTACTACTGATTCTGATAACAGCTTTATTTTCGTTGTTGTTAAAACTTTCATCATTCATCAGAGAGAACAACTTCCTTCTCGAACTAAAATTATTAATCCGTTCTATTATTAATTCATCATAAATTTTTTTTCCTGGATTATTTTCGATATTGTCTGGGATACTATTTAATTTGATAGATCGTGGAAAAATATCTTTAGACAATTTCAATTCATAAAATGCATTGTCTTGGTCTCTCACTGTCATCCTAAATTGTCCAAAATTAAGAATACGGGCAATTTTCACTTTTAAAGACTTAACTTCAAACACTGGTTTTATTGGCTCAGGAGTTCTCCATTTTTTAATGACTTTTTGATCTGCAGAAACGACATAATCTCCGACACAGCCAAGATAGATGATATAGCCCTTGTGATGTTTTGGCAAATCCTCCAAAAGCTTAACCCCGTTGTTAAAAGACCATATTTTCACATCACCATCTCGAGAACCAGAAAGCAGACGTTTGCCATCATAAAATAATTTTGTCACGGAGGTCATATGCGCATCTATTTCACTTACAGCATTATTAATGCGTACATCAAAAAAACGGATCATTCCCGTTGAAAGTCCTACGACCACAGCATCATCAATGAAAACAATAGGAGGATAATTCCATTCAACTTCTGATTCTGACAATCTTATTTCCCTTATTAATTTTAGAGTAGATTTTTCCCAAACTTTAATCAATCTCGAATCATGATATAACACTGCGAAGTATTTATTAGAGAGAACGGTTTGATTTATTTGGTCATTATCTTGATTTGAAAAGAGACATTTTCCATTTCTCGCATTCCAAAACATCAAACAACCACCTTCATCGCCGGACAACACATAATCTCCATCGTAGTCAATATGATAAATCGTTTTATTATGTTTTCCTCTCATTTTACACTCCAACTTTAAGGTCTTTGCATTCCACACATAAATATCTCCATTGCTATTATTTGAAACTATATTGGCTCCATGACATGCGAACCCAATCCCTTGATAATAATATTCTAATACTGGCAAGTTCCTCAAAAGCTGACCTGTTTTCAAGCTCCAAAAAGTCACTCCTGGGCTTTCATCAAGCTTAATCCAATATGACACTAATAGGTCTCCAGAGGATAAATACCCCATATGCGAGGTGTAATTGCCCATTCCTTCGATTATCATTGAGTCATATCGGTCCGCATTTCGCAAAGCATATTCCGCCTCCGCCACATAGGGACGATCTGGTTTTTTCATATCCTTTGGCAATGCTTCAAGAGCTAAAAGACGGGCAGTATATGAGTCACCTTGGTCAACAAGGTTGTTAGCTTTTTCTGCCAAATAAAGGCTTTGGACTTTTTTCAATTCTCTGTCATGTAATTGCTTTTTAACGATATAGTTACGACGACGATCGAGGAGAGCAGCCGCCAGTCTATCATGTAATAGCTCATAACAGTCCTCTTCTTTCCCAACCCCAACTCCACGTCTCGGAGTTTTAACGAAAAGACGAATTGGATTTTGAACATTCCACAAAGACTTTGGTACATTTGCTTTTTCTAACTCTCTGACTGTTATAGGTAAACGAAAGCCATTATCATCCAAAGCACTTTCCAGGATGAATTTTTCCGCCTCTCCTGCATTCCTTAATGCCTTTTCACAGAAAGAGAGCAAAGGATTATCCCCTAATGTGTTTACTGTTTCCATTGTGATAATACCTCCTTCAGCTTGCTCAAATGCTTGATAACATATCAAAGATAGAAGCAAAGTACTTATTTCCCCATCTTGTTTTGAATTATTTATTAAAGCATTAATGACTCTTTGAGACTCTTCTTCATTACTTGGCAACAACTCCGGACACATATTAACTACCTCTCTCGCTTGACTATCATCCAAAGGGCGAAGGCGGAAACGACCATTCTTCAGTAACGACAACCCCTTACGATCAATACTGTCTTCTAATGCAAAGAGGAAATCTTCTCGCATAGAGATAATAAATCGATAATTTCTATCATCGTGATACCCATCTGGTAAAAACGAGCTAACATTAATAAGCGTATAAATCTGCATCAGCAACAATTCAGCACTTTCTCTAAATGAACCACGAAACACTTCTTCGAATTGGTCAAGCACTAAAACCGGAATCACCTCTTTCCCTTTTTCATCATAAAATCGTGTTGTGCAGAAATATTCCCACAAAAACCAAAAATCCTTAGTTTCAACAAGTGTTTTATTCTCGTTCTTCTTTGCATATTTCTCAAGGTTATTGACTATTGTTTCCGCAAAAACATCGCAACTGCTTGTTTCAGACAATCTAATATAAATTGGAAGATAGTTATACAAAGCTAGAACAGGGAGCACACCTGCTCTAAGAAGCGATGTTTTTCCGACTCCAGAAGCACCATAAAGAGTCAAACACGCATTATCTTCAATCATTAGTCTTAATCGTTTTTGCTCTTCTTTTCGTCCACAAAAAGAGTTGGTATCCTCGCTTCCATCATAAGGAGCTAACCCACGCCAAGGGTTCTTCATTATATTCTTCTTATTCATCTTTTCCTTTAATTTTAATATGATCGACAAATTCAGTTATTCCTTCACAATACTTTACTTCTGGATATTCTTGTTTCCCATCCTTATTCATCTTCGGCAGAAAGCACTTATGCACAAAAGATTCGTATAGTTTTTTACCTTTATCTTTATTCAAGAAATCACACGTTACAATTGGGATAATTGAAAAATCGCTTTCTTGTTCGTCTTTCTGTTTTTGTTCTAAGGTCGTTTTTGCCATTTCCCATTCTTTCATCACCCATCGTTTTTTTGTTTTCCTGTCGTTTAGAATATCCCAAACCACAGTAGTAAGTATTGGGACATAATAATTGCACCTGTCTCTTATCGCTGTCTTGATAACACTCTTTATGTCGTTTCCTGGTTCAAGGACATATTCATCCATCCAAACATCAAAGTTTTCTTCACGAAGCATTTGATATAATCGTCTGACATACGAATAGTCTTCGTGAGCATACGACAAAAAAACAGACGAATGCCGATTATCGTCAAATAAGTGTCCAGCCCTAATTGTTGTCTCGCAGTCGTTCAAGCGTTTTCTTTTCTCCTCTTCGATAGATTCTACAGCGGCTTTCATAAAATCTCGAGAATCATCAAAATAAACACTTGATTTCTCGCGTATCAAATATCTACTTAACGAAGAATTCACAGGATCTTCAACATGTCCTGTTTCCAAATCAACTACAGCTTGTCCTATCCCCTTATCCGATCCTGCATCTCCTGTTATCAAATACCAAAAAAACCTAAACATCCAATCATCAAATTTACATCCAATCGACACATGAAGACAATCTTTCTTTCTTACTGAAGACATAAAGCTATTTCCATCAGTGCTTGTGGTCAACCATTTAGCCATCATATTCAACGCCTCAGACTCTGTTAAAGCATAGGGATGTTTGGGGTATGGCTTTTCGCAAATTCGTCCCAAGACATAGCATAATACTGGTCGTTCACGATTAATAATATTTTTATATTGAACAAGCACATCCCCTTTGATTTGATTATCATCTGGGCCTAAAATAATATCATAATTATCCTTTCCCCAAATGCCATCCATTAACTTTTCTATCATAGGATCCACGGAAGTTGTTAACACTATTCTAAACAACCTCGTCTCCATCAGATTCTGTAATGTGGGCTCAATACAATTTGACAAATCTAACGATAATAATTCATTATAAACTTGACTTACATCATTCTGTATCGTGGCAGATTCCCACTCGGTAAATGAAGGATAGTGTTCTCTATAAAACCTCAACGTTTCCTCATCATCCCCAGACTCAACCTTCAACGCCATATCAAAAAGCATATTTGTACTATCTCCATTAAATAATTCTTTTTTCAAAATAGCCGAACTACCGACAACAAGAATATATTTCCCATCTAAAGCATTAGATGCAAAATCAGAGAAATCAAATATTAAATCTTTTTTTTCCAATTTTTTCATAGCATAAATCTTTAATTCCGTAAATTAATTTCTATTTTTCCTGTTGATAAGCAAGTTCGTCATTGTTAATAAGCATTTTAGCAATGACTTGCTATTCTCTTATTTTTCACCTATTTTTGCGATTGCGAAGTCTAACAAAAATAGAGATAACAAATATGACGGCAAAAATACAAATTAAAAGCGACACCATCAACAGTTTCGACGGGATTTTTTTCGCCATTGACCAACATAGGGCTTTGTAAACACCCTATTTGTAATGATTCTCCAAATCAAAAGATATAAGAGCTTCTACAATTACTCTTGCCATTTCCGAATCAGTTCTTTCGTCACTAACATCCAGTATATTATATCTTTGCAGGAAATCTGGTGTTATATTTTTGCTGATAGCGACAGGAAGTACTCGCGAGGAATCTACTTCATACGCACATTTGACTTCATCAATAGAATAATCTGAAAGCCTTTCGCCTAATAAAACAATGAAATATCCTTTGTCGAGAGTGGCTCTTATTGATGTCTCTATTAGAGTGTTCCAGTCTTTCTGTGTTGAATTTCCTGGCATCTTATCCAAATATAAATCAGCATCCCACACATCAAACCCAACTCTGTTTAATTGCTTTTTAAGTTGTGATGCAATGTATTGCTCGTCCCTATTATAACCAAGGAAAACAGAGGTCCGCCGATGAAAAGGCTTTATCAAATCCAAAATCTCTTGTTCTATGTTGGGACTGTCAAAATCAACTTGAGAGAGATCTATGGTTTCATACATCCTCTGTTTTGATTGGATATAGTCCACTTCTTCCTGCACATATTCAGATGCCCTAGCATTTTTGCTGTCACATAGAATGAATCGAGGACGCGCATCTATTTCTCTTTTCAACAGACCACTCACTTCTTCCTTATTTGACAGACATTTTAAATAAAAAAGAATTGGGCGACGTCCAATCTTCTCAAGAGCATTCCTAATCAAACGGACAAGTTCAAAGTCTTTTGTAGAATGAGATATAAATACCCATCTCGAATCCTCTTTAATCTTTTTTTCAACAACCTTACCGAAATCCTTAACGAAATTGTTATCAGAAGAATTGTACACATCAGACGAGTCTAGTGCTTTAGCAAAAGCAGAATTTAATTCGGAATCATCAAGCATAATAGTGATGATAGACTTTCCTAGTTCTATAGCAGTGCACACTTCCTGTTCTATCCGCAAAGACTTATTTGAATCTGCTGAAGAGATAAAGATAAACACTTTCACACCTTCAATAATCTTAAACGCCATTTGTTGCCACGACTCACTGATGATGAAATCCGTATTAATCCATATTGTGAATCCTTGGAGTTGAAGGCTCTGTACAAATTTCTGTACGTGTAGATTATCAGAACGAGAACAACTTATATATATGTCGTATTTACTTTTCATTTGAAATTAAATCTAAATAGTATTTCTTTCGTTTTTCGCATATGAATAGAAACTACATCTAAACAAAATAATTTGCAAGGATAGAGTCAACAATCGTACTAATAAAATCACCATCAGGAGTTGCACATTCTGAGTCTGGTATATCTACTGACAAGAATCTCATTCCACCTCTTTGTACAGCATAATACTCTGCACGACTACAAAAACCCCTCACATGATAATCACTTGTTTTTAAGACGATGATAAAGGATGCGTGATCAAGTTCTGATATTTGATGATTAATGTAATCCAATGCACCTTGAGGCAATTGGCCATTCCTTATAGGGATATGTTCATCATCTTCAAAGAGAACAAAATCAATATTAAGGTCATTCTCTCTTAGTTTCTCAACAATGCGATTGCGAATTATCCGGGACTTCCATGTACCAATAAATCCAATTGTTTTCAAATAATCCGTCCATACAGATAGGTCATTCTGTAACACATTCCAAGGCATTTCTAAATTGATTTCTTTAAAAATAGCTCCTTTTATAGTCTGCACCTGCGACAATTCCCATTGTACATATTCAGACTCCATAGCGTCTTTGCTTTTACAATATAGGAATCGTCGTCGTGCTCGAATCTCACGTTGGAGTAAATTCTTCAAAAGAGCGATATCTTCTCCATTTGTTTCAAGACATTTCAGATGGAACAATAGAGGATAGAATGATTCTTCTTCTAAGTAATTACGAACAACCCGCACCTTTTCCCAATCTTTGGAAGAATGGGACACGAAGATATATTTTTGAGGATTCGAATCCATATACAGAAATTTATTAGTCTAAATAGTATTTCTTTCGTTCTTCTATAGTCAGTTGGCGGTCCTTGAAGCGCACGCGAGTTTGCTCTATGAGGTCTTCAAGAGGCGGAAAGTCCCAGATACGGACGGTATTGTCAGCAGATGCCGAGACGATGCGCTTGCCGTCGGGGCTGAAGGCGGCAGAATTGACAATAGAGGTATGTCCTTCCAGCGGGTCGCCAATGGGCTTCCCCGTCTGGGCATCCCAGATACGGACGGTCTGGTCCCATGATGCCGAGACGATGCGCTTGCCGTCGGGGCTGAATGCGGCAGATTCGACAATAGAGGTATGTCCTTCCAGCGGGTCGCCAGTGGGCATGCCCGTCTGTGCATCCCAGATTCGGACGGTGTTGTCATTCGATGCCAAGACGATGAGCTTGCCGTCGGGGCTGAAGGCGGCAGAGCTTTGTCCTTCCAGCGGGTCGCCAATGGGCATGCCCGTCTGTGCATCCCAGATGCGGACGGTATTGTCCAGTGATGCCGAGACGATGCGATTGCCATCGGGGCTAAAGGCGGTAGAAATGACAGAAGAGGAATGTCCTTCCAGCGGGTCGCCAATGGGCTTGCCCGTCTGTGCATCCCAGATGCGGACGGTATCACCAGATGCCGAGACGATGCGCTTGCCGTCGGGGCTGAAGGCGGCAGAACAGACAGAATAGGTGTGTCCTTCCAGCGGGTCGCCAATGGGCTTGCCCGTCTGTGCATCCCAGATTCGGACGGTGTTGTCCCACGATGCCGAGACGATGCGCTTGCCGTCGGGGCTGAAGAAGGCAGAAATGACAGAAGAGGAATGTCCTTCCAGCGGGTCGCCAATGGGCTTACCCGTCTGTGCATCCCAGATGAGGACGGTATTGTCCCTCGATGCCGAGACGATGCGCTTGCCGTCGGGGCTGAAGGCGGCAGATTCGACAATAGAGGTATGTCCTTCCAGCGAGGCACCATTGGGCTTCTCTGTCTGTGCATCCCAGATTCGGACGGTATGGTCACCAGATGTCGAGACGATGCGCTTGCCGTCGGGGCTGAAGGAGGCAGACCAGACAGAAGAGGTATGTCCTTCCAGCGGGTCGCCAATGGGCTTGCCCGTCTGTGCATCCCAGATGCGGACGGTATTGTCATCCGATGCCGAGACGATGCGCTTGCCGTCGGGACTGAAGGCGGCAGACCAGACAGAAGAGGTATGTCTTTCCAGCGGGTCGCCAATGGGCTTGCCCGTCTGTGCATCCCAGATGCGGACGGTATTGTCATCCGATGCCGAGACGATGCGCTTGCCGTCGGGGCTGAAAGCGGCAGATTCGACAATAGAGGAATGTCCTTCCAGCGGGTCGCCAATGGGCATCCCCGTTTGTGCATCCCAGATTCGGACAGTATGGTCACCAGATGCCGAGACGATGCGCTTGCCGTCGGGGCTGAAGGCGGCAGAATTGACAAAATAGGTATGTCCTTCCAGCGGGTCGCCAATGGGCTTGCCCGTCTGTGCATCCCAGATTCGGACGGTATTGTCTTCCGATGCCGAGACGATGCGCTTGCCGTCGGGGCTGAAGGCGGCAGAATTGACAACAGAAGTATGTCCTTCCAGCGGGTCGCCAATGGGCTTGCCCGTCTGTGCATCCCAGATTCGGACGGTATTGTCCCACGATGCCGAGACGATGCGCTTGCCGTCGGGGCTGAAGGCGGCAGAATTGACAACAGAAGTATGTCCTCTGAGTATCGCATTGTTATATTGCATTGCCTTTCGAAGAGCGCTTTCTGCCTCTGGCACATACGGTCTATCAGGATTCTCCAAATCTTTAGGCAATGCTTCTAATGCCAAAAGCCTTGCTGTATAAGAATCGCCTTCGTCAACAAGGTCATTAGCTTTTTCTGCCAGAAAGCGACTTTGAATTCTTAACAGGTTGTCTCGCTGTTCTTGTAGTTTTCTCTTTCTTTCTTCTTCTGCCCTAACATGGCGTTGCCACAAATCATCCACATCCACAACTAAAGCACCTGCAATTACTTCAATAACTGCCCGCTCAAAACTGAAAGTGGAGATGTTGGCGCCTCTCGCTTCCAATGATTTTAGTGCGGATGGGAAGCATTCTTCGTCACTATCTTCTTTGGCATTTGCGACCCCTTCAATAATGAACGGGATTATGTGGGTTGGGTCTCGATATATCTTGAAATACTCAATTTCTTTATTAACCCAATGAGATTTTACAGCATTGGGGGAGCAGATGACAACAAGATAATTTGATTGGTCTAATTGTTTTTGAATCTCTTTAGTCAGATTGCTTCCTGCTGGGAGTCCTGTATCGTCTCTGAAGATTTCTCGTAAAATCTCTGGACAATCTGGATATTTCTCCTTTAATGCAACAGGAAGATGAAACTCGTCCAATACCTTTTGCAATTCTTCTGCTGATTTCTTATCAGCATGACTATAGCTGATAAATACAAAATTTTTGAATGAAGCTTCTTTATTCATATTATGTTAAACAATAAACAACCAGTGTATTGTAAACAGTGTACGTTTATTTCACTTCCCAACCACATCCCTCAAATTCTTCACAATCAACGTGTCATACTTTCTGTCGCCAGTATTGAGTTCTTCGTACGGGGCAATGCAGTAGTGCTTGAATGATTTCTTCTTGGCTTTGAGTTTTGCAAGACCTTCGGGGGTACTTTGTGTGGCGCGTTCCTTTTCCGGCAATGCTTCGAAACCCATCAACAGCTTCTCCACGTTCCAGCGATTGTGCTCAGTCACTGCCAATAATTTGATGTCTTCCTCCGTGAGCTCCGCACGGTTGTCCACACTGCGCAGCTTCACCCCAATGTGCGCTGCCGAATAGATGTTCGACATCTGGTTAACATACGAGGATTTACGCCACATATCGTTCAAAAGAGTTCGATCGGAGGTCATGTATTCGTAATCAAACCCTTTGGTGTAAATGTATGCAATGCGCTTACCCTCATTAATGCGACGACGGATAGAAGGATCGTAACTTTCCTTAACACTGCCAAACGGGAAAATATTCTTGAACATGTCAGTTTCCTTCTCCGCCGTGGTCAACATCTCCTCGCTCTCGGGCTGATATACTAAAATGGGTATCGTCTTTTTGTAGTCGATCTCCGATTCGCTGCCCTCCTTCATTTTAATTTCGTGGAACTCGGACGGCAAATAAATGGCTGCGGCAATGTTTTTGTCGGCCTCCCGCTGACACAACGCCAACGTGAAATAGGTTCTCCCCTCCTGATTGTTGCGGTAATACTTTTTCAACAGCCGGCGAATCTTTTCATCTGCAATGTTTCCGTCAATAAATTCCCACTCGATATCCAAGAAATCACCTACTTCCGCCATCTTATTCTCGTCACTTTTAGGACTATAAAGTGGCTCGAAACTAGTTGCGTTGCCACTGTCATCCAAGTTCCATTCGCCTTCGAGCACTTCGCATTTGGATATACTAAACAGGTTGTGTAAATGAGCCGTCATATACGACTTTTCCTCTTTGATGTTGGGCGCAATCATGGTGATTTTCGTCCGTTTAGACTTGTTTTCGCCATAAGTTCCGTCCGCATGGCACTCCACGAAATTGGGAAAATGGCACAAATGGGCGGCCATCGTGGCCAATGCATACGACACGTCCGTCATTCCATACAACACAAAATGCACCGTCTGCTCACTCTCTTTGCCTATCCCGTCTCTGTCAAGAGCAGGAAACGCATTGTATTCATTACCGCTGTGAATCATCACCCGCTGTGCCACCGACTCTAACCGATTGACAACCGTGGTGTTAAGGCATGAGTTAGAGTCGCCATCGCGATGCCGGAACAAAAAGGTGGAACTGGCACGGTTGAACAGCAGTAGGCATGGGATATTGTCCCTGCCATAGCATAATGTTTTGGCCATGTTCCAACAAGCCATGTTTTTGGAATCGTGCTCGGCATCAAACGGATTGTCGCCCACAATATAAATTCTGGCCGCCTTGTCAATATGGACACTTTTGAGAGTGTCCTGATCATCCCGACACCCACGCAAAACCGTGATCTTCAATACTTTCTTTTCTTCTTCGGATAACGCACCGTCAATATAACGACGAACATCCTGCACATTCAGATCGGTTAGCACCACGAAATGATTTTTACGGAATTCGGCGTTGTTATAGAGTTCCTTGATCATGGGTGGAATCATCTTGCTTCCTCCCAAGAATAATATATGATCCGAAAATTTGTAACGTGCTGTACCTTCGCGATAAGCTTCTATGCGGTTGCCCAAAAAATTGCTTACGTACGTGATGGTAAAGCCAGTGAACACGACCGCGCCAATCAATATCCCGATTATTTGCCACCAAATCGGTACGGTTCCCATGCCGTCCGATTCGGGAAGATTGGTGACATTGAAAATGAGACTTATGGTTTGTGTCAGAATGTTATAATCTGGTTTGGAAGTATCAGTGGTAGTGGTATCAATAGGAGTAGTATGAGCAACGAAATCCGCTTTCACGAAAGAACCGAAAAATGCGAAAATCAACGTGACCAACGCCAAAATTCCCAAGACATACAAAATTTGCCAAGCCCATTTCCGGCTATTACCAAAAGTGCGGTCAAAGTACCAAAAAAAATGGCGAAAGAGTCTATTTGTCATAGGAACACCTTATTTTTCATTTTTATCTTTTTCCTCTTTCTTTCCCTCTTTCTTTTCCACTTTTTTCTCCTCTTTCTTCTCCTCTTTCTTCTCCAAATCATGCTCTATCCTTTGGGGATAATATTCCAAATCAATATCAGCTTTCTTTTCAGCATGTTCTATTTTCTTAAGCTCCAATTCAATTTTCTTGAGTTCCAGTTCATGTTGTTTTTCCTTTTTATTCTTTTCAAATTTTATATCGTTTTCATCATTGCTATGTGTTTTTTCCTTTTTCACTTCATCCTCTAACAAAGCGTTGTAGGCATCAAGAATCTTGCTTGTCATTCGCTTATTGTCCTCTTGTTTATCAGAATAAATATGTGCTAAAATGCGGAGCCAAAAGCCCATCATCAAGGACAATATAATAATTATTGACAACCTAACAGTTAGGTCAATTGGGGAAAGCTCTTTGAGTGAAAAAAAGAAGAACAATGCTATCAGGGTGACATATACAATAACACTCCCTATCATCGTCCATAAAATGCAACAAGTATTGTGACAATCTTGCCATTCTTTTTTTAATTTGTCTTTGAGACTTGATGTATTATCGTTTCCCATATTATTAAATTTTTAATGTTTACACTCTTCTTTTTCCACCTTCCACCCCAACTTCAAAATCATCTTCAGCGTCTCCATCGCGGTGTTGCGGTCGTATTCCTGCTCGCTTTCGGGAAGGTCGCTGTAATCGACTAAGCAGGGGTGATGTTTGAGGGTGTCGTTGCGCTCGGGACCGTAGGTCCAGCCGTCGTTCAGGCGGCCGACCGCCCAGATGTCGTGCACGTTTTTCGCAAGCTGCTCGACGAGCTGCTGCAATTCCTCGGACAGCTCAACGTCCGAGGTGTCAAGGGGTTGGGGGATGTATTTCTGATTCATAATGAAATGATTTACTTTTGACCCTGCAAAATTACAAAAAAATAAAACAATACACAAACTCGACAAAATCAAAAAACGCGGTGAAAATACTCGCCGTGTCAATCTCTCTTCCTCAACCCCCATTACCAACCTGAAAAAATCGTATTTTTGCCGCCTGTTTTTTTTTAGGCAATAGGCAAAAGGCAAAAGCCTAAAAAGGAATCGAAGAAATAAAGCTAAAGCAAATATTATGGTGACATTCTGTATCGCATTAGTACTGCTCATTTTAGGATACATGTTCTACGGCAAGCTCGTGGAGCGCGTGTTCGGGGTTGACGACAACCGGCCGACGCCGGCGCAGACGATGGCCGACGGCGTGGATTACGTGCCGATGAAGCCGTGGAAGCTTTTCCTCATCCAGTTCCTGAACATCGCGGGCGTGGGCCCGATCTGCGGCGCCATCATGGGGGCGCAGTTCGGTAACGCCGCCTACCTCTGGATTGTCTTCGGCTGTATTTTCGGCGGCGCCGTCCACGACTATTTCTCCGGCATGATTTCGCTGCGCAACGACGGCTGCAGCCTGCCTGAGACGCACGGCAAGTACCTCGGCAACGGTATCAAACAGTTCATGCGCGGCTTTATGGTGCTGCTGATGATTCTGGTCGGCGTGGTATTCGTGAATACCCCGGCGCAACTGCTGCAAGGACAGTTCACACCCAATATGAGCGTCTATGTCTGGGTGGTAATCATTCTTGTTTATTACTTGATAGCCACATTGTTACCTATCGACAAGGTGATTGGACGCATCTACCCGGTGTTCGGCTTCCTGCTGATGGGCATGGCGGTGGCCATCGTGATTGCCTTCGCGATTTACCAACCTGATATTCCTGAGATTTGGACCGGTCTGCAGAATCGTCACCCGCAAGCCAAAGCTAACCCCATCTTCCCGATGATGTTTATCTCCATCGCGTGCGGTGCGGTGTCGGGCTTCCACGCCACGCAATCGACGCTGGTGGCGCGCTGCATGACCAACGAACGGCAGGGACGCCACATTTTCTACGGCGCAATGATTGTGGAAGGCATCGTGGCCCTCATCTGGGCGGCGGCAGCTGCGTACTTCTACCACACTGACCCGGCCCTGCAGGCCAAGAGCGGTCCCGCCATGGTGAGCCATATCGCCAACACCTGGTTTCCGAAAGCTATCGCGATTATCACGGTCCTCGGCGTCATCAGCGCAGCAATCACCTCCGGCGATACCGCCCTGCGCTCGGCCCGTCTCATTGTGGCTGACTTCATGCACCTCGAACAGAGGAGTATCAGCAAACGCCTTTGGATTGCCATCCCGCTATTTGCTGTGACCGGCGGACTGCTTGTCTTCAGCCTTGCCGCACCGTCCGGATTCCAGGTGATCTGGCAGTATTTCTCCTGGGCTAACCAGTTCCTCGCCGCCTTCACACTCTGGGCCATCACCGTCTATCTGCGCCGCGCCAGCGACAAACCCTACTACTGGATGTCGCTTGTCCCGGCTCTCTTTATGACGATGGTCACGGTTAGCTTCGTCTTTGTGTCGAAAACGTTCCTCGGAGCCCTCATCCCGCGTTCTGCCGGTTATATCCTGGCCACGCTCTTCACTATTGTGGTGGGGCAGATCTTCTTCCGGAAAGAAGCAAAAAAATAGTCGAGACGCAAAAATTCACGTCTCGACTATAATCGGTTGTATTAACTTTGGGCGTAAGTGATACGTCCTTACTGCGCCTTCACGAACATCGTGCGGGCGACGGATTTTCCTTTCTGGTATAATACAATAACGTAGTTCCCTGAGGGCAGGTTGCTAATGTTGATTTGCTGAATCTCTTCGCTGACTTTCAGGGTTTTCACTTTGCGACCGAGCGAGTCGAAAATGGCGGCTTTGTCGGCTCTCGACGGGTCGGTGCGCAGGGTGAGCGCATTGTCGGCGGGGTTCGGATAGACGTTCAGCCGCACGTTGTCGAGGTCGCTGACGGAGACATCCTCGTCAGCGATGGCAAAGCAGTATTGTCCGGACCTGATCTCGGTGGTCGTGATGACGGAGTTGTAAGGGCTCCCGGTGCGGGTGTAGGGTATTGAGCTCCACGCCGAATGACCGTCGGGACGGTACATCAGCTTCAGGTTGTTGAGGTCGTAGCCGCCGTCGAAGAGGTTGTGGTCGAGCTGATTGTTGCTCCTCATCATACGGAACGTCATCACGCCGTCAGGGTAGCCTCCAGCGTAATTTACTGTCCAGTAGTGCGTTTGCGAAAACTTATAGTAGCCATCGGGCAGTGGGGTGGGGGCGGTCGGCGCCACGTAGTGATGTTCAACACGGAAGAGTACCGTGTCCTCTAAGAAGTTGATGTTCACGCCGCAGTACGTATCCGTGAAGGAGACGTTGCCGCTTGTGGTCACCTTTTTCGTGTCATCGATGGTGGCGTCGTTCAACTTCTCGTGATAGTCGAGGATAACGAACGCCGGCGCGAATGGCGACAGCACCATCAGTTCGGAAGTGTCTCCTGTAACCATCTGACTGCTAAAGGTGTAAGTCTCCATATCGTTGGAGACCAGGGTCACGTCCACGGGGACGTTCGTGCCGAGATGGTTGGTCCCATATCCCTTTTGGCGCACCTTGACGGCATAGACGCCGCAGCCGTGCGCTTGGATGTCATCTACGTCAAAATCGAGGAAACCGGGCTGGTGAATCCAATCCTCGTAGAAATCCATCAGATTCATGCCCGAAACTTGTGTCAGATAGGTGAAAAACTCGTGTGAATTGACGTTTTGGTAGGCGAAATGGTTGAGCAACTGCGCGAGACTGCTGAAGAAGAGCGAGTCGCCCATGTAACCGCGCAGGGTGTGTACGACCAGCCCGCCTTTCTGGTAGGAGTGCATCCCGTAAGTGTGCTCCTGCGGCACGTTGTCGAGCGCATAAAGCCCGTCGTCCTGTTTGGCGAGGTTCATCAGCGTGCTGTTGTGCTCGCTTTTGATGTTCTCCGCGTAGGCGTTGAATGTGTCAGTGTTGTAGAGCCATTCCCGGATCATCGATTCGGAGTAGTCGGCGAAGCCCTCGTTGATCCACATCTCCTCGGGACGCTCACACGTGATGAGATCGCCGAACCAGTGGTGGAAGAGCTCGTGCATGATGGTGCCCTCGTAGGCGAGGGTGCCGTTGGCTGCCGCGTTGGGCAAGGCGATGTTGGTGGCGTGCTCCATGGCACCGCCGAGAGCCGCTACGCATACGTAACCCACTCTCGGCCAGCGGTATGGACCGAAATTCTCCTCGTACTTGCGCAATACATCCTTGAGGTGGATGAAGGAAGCGGCGACGTTGGCGTGAAGCGACGGTGCGGTATAGATTTCAATGGGTATCACCTTCTCGATGCCGTGGAATGTGTCGGCATAGCAGCTGAAATCACCTACCGCGATGGAGGCCAGGTAGGTCGGGATTTCTTCCTCTAACTGCCAGTGCCACTGCATGGTATTGTCCGCCAACAGCAGCGAGTCGGTCAGCAGGCCGTTGCAGATGCCCCGTTTGCCGTTCTCCGTGCGGATGAGGAAGTTGTAGCTTGATTTGTCGGTGAACTCGTCCATGCAGGGAAACCATACGCGGCCGTAGGCATGCGGGGTGGCTTCCAACGCAACACCGTAGTTGTACGCGTATTGGCCGTTGAAGTAGAAGCCGCCGAAGTAATTGTCGTGGGCCGGGGTGCCGTGGTAATGTACTCGCACGGTGGCCGTGTCGCCGCTCTGCATGGCGGGTACGGTTACGAGCAACGACTCCCCGACATGCGAGAAGGTGGTCGCTACGCCGTTGAAGAACACGGAGTCGGTGGTCAGCGCTTTCAGGTCGAGCCGGACCTGCGTGAGGTTGTTGATTTTTGCCACCAGGGTCAGGTCTGCGTGACCGCTGATGGTTTGCCCGGAGAAGTCCACGACCGAGAGGTTGAGGTCGTAGTGCGCCACGTGTACGGAGTCCGTGCGCTGCTGGGCGGTGGCTGCCGCCAGGGTGAGGAGGGCGGCGAGGATGAGAATGGTGTGTTTCATATTGATTATACGTTTACTTTTACTTTTACTTTGTTAGGCCCCACATTGCGGCTATCGCCTTATGTGGGGTTAACGCGCGTGTTGCTTCTTCTGACCCCCACATTGCGCTCCTTTGTCGCTTATGTGGGGTTATTTGCACTTCGTGCGTTTTGCCTCTTCGAGAGTTTCCACTGACCCCCACATTGCGCTCCTTCGTCGCTTATGTGGGGTTATTTGCACTTCGTGCGTGTTGTCCCTTCGGGACTGCTTAAGGAACATGTTCATATAAAATGTGTCTTTTCGGGAGTTTAGTGGGAGTCTGTTAGCGTTTTGTAGTGTTCGGCCTTGATTTTCAGGTCGATGAGGGCGTCGGTGCGTTGGTTCTGGGCTTGCATATAGAGCGTTTGGGCTTCCAACAATTCCGATATGGGAACTATTCCCGCTTCGTAGTTGGATTTGGCATCCAGCAAGTTGGCCTCCGCGTCTTGCAAGGAGAGTTTTGCGATTTCGAATTGCTTTCCCGCGTCATCCAAGTTGTACCAAGCTTGCATTGTCTCTAAATACATCTTATGCCAATAGTCAACTAACTCGTTTTTTGCTTTTTGAATCTGAATGTCATGCTGTTTTATCTTGTGAGAAGTTTCCCACCAGTCGGTGAGCGGAACCTTCAACGTGGTGAAGGCCAGTGCATTGGAGGTGAAGCGGTCGAACACCAAGTTGCCGTAGGAAGCCGTTCCTCCGACAAGAAGGTGAGGCAAAGTTTCCCCTATCGACATCTTTTTCTTCAATTCTTCGGCATCAACCTGTAGGTTCAGCAATTGTGTTTCTTTTCGCGCATACGCGGATCCATAAGGGTCTTTCCATTGGGCCATCCATTCCGAAACATTCCCAATGGTATCCGTGAGAATCAATTTATCCGTATAAATCCCGATGGTATGACCAAGTGCATCTGAGGCGAGATTGAGCCCGTTTTGCACTTTTATATGGTTGGAATAGATTTCATTTTTTTTGAGCGATACCTTCAGCTGATCGTTTTTGGATATCAGTCCCGCCTCAACGGCTGCCGTGACATCCCGTTGCAACGTGTCCAAGAAAATCATCGCTTGTTCTAAGGTTTTCTGTTTCTCCTGCAACGAGATAATCAGCCAATAGTATTCCTCAACTTGTTGAAGGATTTGATCTTCGGTAAGTTGTTCTTTCAACTCGGCTGCCTGAATGCCCACTTTCGCTAGACGGTTGCCGTTCACAATCTGTCCGCCCATATAGACCGGCTGCAGCACCATTGCGCCTGCCATGACGCCGTTCTCACACATAGAAATGCGGTCTGGCAGTCCAAGAGCCGCCCCATATTCAAAATAGAGATTGTGCAGCCATTGCCGCGCCTGGGCGTTGCCGATGTCGTCAATGCCATATTCTATCAGCGGATTGGCTGCGTAATAGCCGCCCACCATCACTCTCACATTGGGGAAATATTTGGTAAACGCCTGCTTCTTGACCTCCTGCGCCGCCTCCACATCCAACGTGGCGTTCTTGATTTCCAGATTGTTACGCAACGCCAACGCCTTGCAACTGTCCAACGAGAGCAAGCAGCTGTCACTTTGGATGCGCTGGGCACCGGCTGTCACCGCCATCCACAAAACCAATATGCATATTATATATCGTTTCATCATTTTTCTATTGTCTGTTGCCTATATCGTGGGAGGCCACACACTGCGGCTATCGCCTTTGCCGTGAGTCGACCCACATTGCGGCTATCGCCTTATGTGGGGTTAATTGCACTTCGTGCGTTTTGCCTCTTCGAGGCTGCTGAGGGAGCATATTTCAATATAAACTGTTCACTACTAACTGCTAACTACTAACTACTAACTGTTCTTGAAGATTTGCCAATATGCCACGGGCAGTACCGTCACGACCAATGGCAGTGAGAAGATGGTACCGAAGCATATCACCACGCCCATGGGCATCCAGAGGTTGGTGTGCGCCACGATCATGGGCATCACGCCCAATGCGGTGGTCGCGGAGGTGAGGAAGATCGGGCGCATACGGCGGCGGCCCGCTTCGAAGGCGGCCTCGCGGGCGCTCTTGTGGCGGTTGCGGCGCAAATCTTCCGCGTACTCGAACATGATGATGGCATTGCGCACGATGATGCCAACCAGGCTCACCATACCCAACACTGCCGTGATGCTGAGGTCGAGACCGAAAATCCAAAGTCCGAGGCAGGCACCGAAAACACATATCAAATTGGCTGACAACGTGAGGAATACGATATCCAGTCGTCCAAAATGGTAGAGCAGGAAGATAAAGAGCACAAAGACAGCCGCCAAAAAGCTGTTTGTGAGTTGCGGAATGACAATGTTATTTAAACCAGTCAGACCGCCATAGGATATCTCAACGCCTTCGGGTTGGGGGTGATCCTTAATATACTGGTCGATTTTCTTCATCACACCAGGCTGACTGTAGTCGTAGTTGAGGTCCGCGCTCACGGTGACGGTTCGGATGCTGTTTCGACGGTTGATGACGGCGTCGTGCCATTCCGGTTCCACGTCGGCAATCTGTCTGACGGGTACCCAAGTGCCTGGTATAGAGGTAGGAACGAGCAAGTCTTCGATGGATTGATAAGTGGAGGAGTCATCAGCTTCCCGCGAGTAGAGCATCACCGGTACTTTGTAGTCTCCTTCCCAAACGTTGGTCAGGTTCTGGCCGCCCAACGCGCTGGAAAGGTAGAGCGACAGGGCGGTTTGCGTGACGCCGAGCCGCATGGCTTCGTCGCTTTTCAACGAAATCCGGATGTTCTGCGAGGTTTCATCCATGTCGGAATGTACCCACGTCAGTTCCGGGAAGGTGATCATGTAGCTTTTCAACGAATCGGCGACACTTTTCAACTTTTCATAATCATCGCCCCAAATGCGCACCTCCACAGGATTTTTTATGGCTTGATAATCAATCTGTTTGAATCGGATATAGGCGTTCGGGAAGTGGTTTTCGTACTTGGGACCATACTCGCGGATAATCTTCAGGGTGTTCTTTTCGGAAGTGGTGTTGACGATGAATTGCGCGTAATTTTTGTGCGCCATTTGTGGAGCGTAAGTGGCATGGAAACGCGGCGAGGAGCAGCCGATGAAAGAGGTGACAGACTCCACGCGCGGGTCGGCACGCAAAATCATCTCCATGCTGTCGGCGAGGGCTTCGGTCTGCGCAAGTGTACTTCCATTAGCAAGATGCATCTCCATCGCGAAGCAGTTGCGGTCGGCTTTCGGCAACATCTGGGTTTGCAGTCGGGTGAAGAGGAAAACGCCCAGCATGACCGCGCCTAATGCAAAAAGAATCACCATGGCGGGATGTCGGAAACAACGGGTCAGCACATTTTCATATAAATCTTGCAAGAAGACGAAGAAACGGTTCTGTGCCGCCTCAAAGCGGTTGGGTGCAGTGTCTTTGTTTCTCTTGATGAAAACCGTTGATAGATAGGGAATTACCCATACGGCATAGAAAATGGAACAGACCAATGCAAACAAGACGGTCCATGGGAAAAGTTGCACGAAATCGCCTAACGATCCATCGATAATGCGAATCATCGGGAAGAACATGCCCGAAATGGCAAGGGTGGCCAACGTCATGGGAATAAACAGGGCTTTAGTGCTGAAAAATGCTGAGTACCAACGGGAATGGCCGCTCTGCAGCAAGTCCGTATAGCCGTCGATGACAATTACAGAGTCATCGACAATCATGCCGAGCACCGCGATGAGTGCGGCCAAGGTGACCGTGTTCAGCTCGATGCCGAAGATGTACATCAGGCCCATGGTGATGGCGGTGCATACGGGCACGCTGGAGCCCGACACCAAAGCGGTTCGCAGCGGGAAGAGCAGCAGCATCACCGAGATGACCACGAGGATGGAGAAAACGAGGTCGCGCAGGAACAACATCACCGACTTGTTGACCACGTGGGGCTGGTTGGTGATTCGATGCATGTCCACATCGGGCGGGAAGGTTTTCTTACATTTAGCAATCTCTTTTTCCACCTTTTTGCCGAACGCCACGATATTGTTTCCAGGAGCCATCTCCATGGAAATCAGCACAGTAGGAGATCCGTTGTATTTGATGTAGTTTTTAGGTTTCGCATAACGCCGCTCGATGGTGGCGATGTCGCGCAGGCGCACCACATTGCCGGAGTGGTCGGCATATACAATCTGCTCACCCACCTCATATTCAGACTGATACGGAATAGATACATAGACTTGCGCTTCCCCAGCTTCGCTTTCCATGCTGCCGCCCATCGTCCGCAAGCCTTGCGTGGCGAGTTCCAGCAACAGTGTCCTCTGGCTGATGCCGTATGCCGACAGTTTTTCCTGATCGACGGTCACGGCAATCTCCTCGTTTTGCTTTCCGAGAATCTTGATGTTGCCCATTTCGGGGATGTTGCGCAGGCGGTCGCAAAGCTGTTCGGCGAAGTCCTCCAGCTCGCGCGGGGTGCGCTCGGGCGATTCTACGGTCAACAGCATCGACGACGTGTTGCCGAAGTCGTCCACAACAACAACCTCCAGCACGCCCGCCGGCAGCGACGTCTTCTTGAAGAGTTGCAGTCCGTGGCGGATTTTCGACCACGCTTCGTCCGTGTTACGCACCGACAAACGCAGTTCCGCGTAGACGTACACAATGCCGTTCTCCGTCACCGAATAGGTCTTTTCCTTGTTGATTTCGGCGTAGGTGAAGAGGAACCGCTCCAAGGGTTTGGTCACCTGCTCCTCCACCTCTTGCGAGGAGGCACCGGGGTATACCGCCGCTACAATTCCCTGACGAATGACGAACTGCGGGAACTCGTCCTTGTTCAGACGCGGCAATGCGAACATGCCGAACACCACCAAGCAGCCCACAATAAAAAAGACGATATTGTGGCTGCGCATTGCGGAGAGTATGTGGTGTTTTATCGACATTATTCTTTGTTTTGACTGATCTACCCCCACATTGCGCTCCTTCGTCGCTTATGTGGGGTTCAATGAACTTTTCCTTCAGGATTCTTTCCACCCCACATTGCGCTCCTTCGTCGCCTATGTGGGGTTCAATGAACTTTTCCTTCAGGATTCTTCCCACCCCACATTGCGCTCCTTCGTCGCTTATGTGGGGTTATTAGCACTTCGTGCGTTTTGTCCCTTCGGGACTGCTCAAGGACTTTTTTTAGTTGTTGATGATTACTTCTGCATTAGTATAGAGTTTTTGGAGGCCTTCGGTGATGATTGTGTCGCCGGGATGGAGGCCGGAGGTGACCATTACTCCGTTGGCGACGAATTGGGAGGAGGTGATGAGGCGGTGTTGCGCGCGGCCGTTTTCCACGACCCAGACAGAGAGGCCCTCGGGACGGGTTTGCACGCACTTGGCGGGCACTACAAAGCCTTGGCTTTCAGGCTGGTCGAGCATTACTTTGCAGACCATGCCAGGCAGCAGCGACTTGTCGGGATTGGCGAAGGCGATTTTCACTTGGTAGCTGTGTGAAACTTTGGAAGCGGTCATGCTGCGTTCGGTGATTTTGCCGGTGAGCATCTTGTTGTCGAGAGCGGGCACAAGTACGTATGCCTCTTCGCCGACCTTCACGGAGCCGATTTCGCTCTCAGGAACGGAGAAGGTCACGGAAACACTGCCCATGTCCAGAAGTGTGACAGCGGGTTCGCCTGGCAGCAACGAGCCACCTGCTTGGGCGTTGCACGAACCCACCACTCCAGAAATCGGAGCCTTCAAAGTGCAGTCTTCCAGCTGTTTGCGAGCGATTTGTTCCATTGAGCGGGCCTTTTCCAAGGTGGTCTGCATCTCCACCCATTTTATTTCGGCCAGACTGCCCTGCTCATACACTTTCTTCAGTCGGTTATAGGCGTCTTCGGCCTGTTGGAGAGAGGCTTTCGCGGAGTTGTAGGTGTTTTCTGCGTTGCTGCTGTTGATGACGACGAGCGTCTGTCCTTCGCGCACGTGGTCGCCCTCGCGCACATAGACGCGCTCCACACGTCCGCCCGTGGGGAAGCTTGCCGCCACGGAAAGGTTCTCCTCCACAGTGCCCACGTAGGTGCGGGTCATGCTGCCCGACACCGTGTCGGTCACCATCACCTCCACCGCAATGGGTGGTGCGGAGTTCTGCGTGGTTTTCTCGTGCTTGCAGCCCGCAGCAACGAGACAGAACCCGATGATAACCAGTGTGATATACAATTTTTTCTTCATCCTATCAGTTCTTTTCAGCCAGAATTGTCATTTCCTGAGCCCGAATCTTCACCACAGGGTTTCCGCTCTGTTCCCCAAACCATGACTCCCTCAAGATCAGGGTGTTGTCGTTTATTCGTCCGCTACCCGAGGCTTTTATGACATAGACCATAGTGGGGTTGTCATTCGGATCATAGATCGTGATATCGAGGCCGTCTGAGGTGAGGAAGGTGGTGGTGAAGGTATGTAGAGGCAGCTTGAGCGTGTCGCCGCTCAATTCCGCCTGGAAAGTGTAGCAGCCGCCGTTCATCTCGTTCATCGTGACCACAAATCCTGTTTTCGAGGATTTGTCGCGCAAGACGTTCATCTGTCCGATGCGATGAATGAAATGGTGAGATTCAGAGCCGTTTGAGCCCACGATGATCATATCGCCCGAGAGCTTGTAGCTATAGTCGCCCACCAGTTGCCGAGCTTCCCGTTGGCACGCGCTGAAAATCAGCAACATAGCCAAAGTTATTCCCATGAATAGTCTTTTATGCATACTATCAGTTGTTTTAACACTATTAGAAAAGGCATTTGGCTGCAAAAGTACATTTTTTTGGCAATAGATGGACATGGTAGAACAAAACTCTGTCAAACCGCTTGATCCTGCGAAATCCACGTCGAACATTTAACTATTCAAGGCTGAATTGTTAACGGGATTTTTCTAATGTGCTGGAAGTCAAACTGAAAAAATATTTCAAAACCCTTGACAAACGACGTTTCCCGTTGTATCTTTGCCGACGGAAAAACGGTTTCCGAAGGGTACATTCCGCGCTCTTGTAGAGACGTTGTGCTTAACGTTTTTACGGATGACCGTTTAACCACAATGAACAAAATTAATAACCTAAACAAATAAAATCATGTCCAAAAAAGCAAGAAGACAGAAGGCAAGGAAAAACCAGAAAGCGAAGTTGCAGCAATTAACTAGAGCGACAAAAGAGAACAAAAAAGGTCTCCCGAGTCTGAAAGAGACTGAAGCCTACATCAGGGAACATAATCTGAAGGTTGTCGATCCGTTGTCGGACTTCGGTTTCAAGCGGCTGTTAGCCTCGGAGCGCAACAAGGATATCTTGATCCACCTCCTCAACACGTTCATCTCCGACGACACCGGTGTCATCACCGACATCACCTACCTCCCCACTGAACTGCTCGGCATTAAAAAGGAGGACAAATACGTTCGCTTCGACCTCTTCTGCGAGAACCAGAACGGTGACCGCTTCATTGTAGAGATGCAGAACGGCAGACAGCAGAACTATGCCGACCGGACGCGGGAATATACCAGCTTTGCCACTATCCAGAACTTGAAACAAGGAGACGAAAACTATGAGCATGTGCCCCGAGTGTATTCCTTCAACATAATGAGCGTCAATATGTTGGAGTTCAAAGGACGGGATCGTTTCTTCTGGAGTATTTACTCAAAGGACAACGATAATAAAATTTTTTCAAAAAATAGTGTTTGCTATTTCGTTGAATTGAGTAAATTTGCCGCGCAATTGGAATCGCTGGAGATGAGCGACGAGCGCAACCGTTGCCTCTACATGTTCACCCGGGTGGTGTACATGTCGGAACAGGAGTTCGAGACGCTTACGCCCATGCAGCAGCGGTTCTACGAGGAATGTCAAATCACAAATTTCACCGATATGGAAAAACAGGGCTATGTCAAGAGTTTGATGGATCACGCGGACGTCCGCGAAATGGTGGAGTGCGAACGCGAGGATGCTCGGGAGGAGGGATTCAACGAAGGACTTGAACAGGGCCGAAAAGAAAGGACACGCCAACTCGTTCTCAACATGCTCGCCAAAGGCTTCGAACCCACTCTGATATCAGACATCTCTGGGATCTCGGAAGACGAGGTGCGGACGTTAATGGCTAATATTTAATGATTAACGGACAATGTAGGGCTGCCGCAATGCGTTATAGGGCTGCCGCAATGCAACGTAGGGCTGCCGCAATGCGACAGCCCTACATTGTGTGATGTTCGATCTTGTCAATGTCAACCGACCACTCTCTGTCGCGTCTCCGCATCCAACGCCACATACTCCTCGATGCTCTTCGGCTTGACGCTCGGGGCGGTGGCGAGGGCGTGCTCGATGATGCGGGGAATGTCGGTGAACTTGATCTTCTCCTGCATGAACATCTTGACCGCAACCTCGTTGGCGGCGTTCATCACGCAGGGCATCCCGCCGCCGGTAGCTGAGGCCTTGTAGGCCATGTCCAAACACGGGAATAACTCTTTGTCGGGCTTCTCGAACGTGAGCGTGCTGTACTTGGTGAAGTCGAGCCGATCGTAGGGGAGGGGGAGCCGGATGGGGTAGGAGAGGGCGTACTGGATGGGCAGCCGCATGTCGGGGACGCCGAGCTGCGCCTTCACGGAGCCATCCTCGAACTGCACCATTGAGTGAATAATCGACTGCGGATGTACGACCACGTCGATCTTCTCCAACGGCATGTTAAACAGCCACTTGGCTTCGATGACTTCCAGTCCCTTGTTCATCAGGCTCGCACTGTCGATGGTCACTTTCGGACCCATGCTCCAATTGGGGTGCTTCAAGGCGTTTTGTAGGGTTACGGTCTCCAACTGTTCTTTGGTGTAGCCCCGGAATGCGCCACCGGATGCCGTGATAATCAGCTTTTCGACGGGGTTGTATTGCTCGCCCGCGAGGCACTGGAAGATGGCCGAGTGCTCGGAATCGACTGGCAACACCGGCGCGTTGTGCTCCTTCGCAGTGCGCATGATGAGCTCGCCGGCGACCACGAGGGTCTCCTTGTTGGCGATGGCCAACGGCGTGCCGCAGGACACCGTGCGGAAGGCCGGTTTCAAGCCCGCGATGCCCACGATGCACGACAACACCATGTCGATGCAGTCCATCTCGCACACGTCGCACAAGGATTCCTCGCCGCAGAAAACTTTCACGTCCTCGTCGGCAAGTGCCTCTTTCACAATCTTATACGCGGCCTCCTGCACGACCACCACGATGTTGGGGTGATACTGTTTCGCCTGTTGGATCAGGATGTCCGCACTGGAGTTGGCGGCGATGACTTCTAACTGCAGCACGTCGGAGTGGAGCGCGATGACTTCCAGCGCCTGCGTGCCCATGGAGCCCGTGGAGCCGAGGACGGCGATGCGGCGGGGACGGGATTCTTGTTGGTTGTTCATAGATTGTTGTTTTTGACGGCCCCACACTGCGCTCCTTCGTCGCTTATGTGTAGGCTTTTCGTTACTTTGCAGCCCCCACATTACGCTCCTTCGTCGCTTATGTGGGATTATTAGCACTTCGTGCGTTTTGTCCCTTCGGGACTGCTCAAGGAAAGCAGTTTTTATATTACTATCCTGCCCTTCGGCCGCCCCTTCTAAAATAGTAGGGGAGTTGGGACTCCCGCAACTACTAACTGCTAACTACTAACTGCTAACTGTTACAACGCTTCCACGACCGTGCAGATATCCGCAAACACGTGGTCGATGTCTTGCATGCCGTTGATTTCCACCAACTTGCCTTGGTTGCGGTAGTAGTCCACGAGGGGCATGGTCTGGGCGAAGAAGTTCTCAACGCGGGCCTTGACAGTGGCGGGGGTGTCATCGGCGCGCTGCTCGATTTCGGCGCGTTTGAGGATGCGGCGCTGCACCTCCTCCATCTCCACCTTCAGGTAGATGACCTTGGTGATGTCGAGGTTGGTGAAGAAGGTCGGGTCGTCGAGCATCTCGGCCTGCTTGATGGTGCGCGGCACGCCGTCGAAGATGAAGCCCTTGCTGTCGGCGTGCTTCTCGATGTGGTTGCGCAGCATGCCGAGGGTGATGTCGTCGGGACAGAGGTCGCCGCGGTTGATGATCTCCTGCGCCTTGAGTCCCAGCGGGGTCTTGTGGGAGATTTCGTAACGGAACAGGTCGCCGGTGGAGACGTGTTCGAGGTTGAATTTTTCGGCCATCTGTTTGGCCTGGGTGCCTTTGCCGCTGCCGGGGGCACCGAACATGACGATGTTGATCATATTGTAGGTTTTTTGTTGTTTCTTGATGGCCCAGGACTCACTGCGTTCACCCTGGGTTGGCACGTGTCGGGCTTGCAGCTCTCTTGGAATAGGGATTAATCATTAACCACTTGGTAAATGTCGGGAAGGTTGCGGCCGTAGCCGTCGTAGTCGAGGCCGCGGCCGACGACGAACTTATTGGGGATGTTGAAACCGACGTAGTGGACGGGCAGGTCGGCTTTGTAGGAATCGGGCTTCATCGTCATGGTGGCGATGCGCACGTCCTTGGCGCCGGCATCCATCAACATCTTGTGGAGGTGGATGTAGGTGCGGCCGGTGTCGACGATGTCCTCCAGGATGAGGATGCGCTTGCCGCGCACGTCTTCGTTGAGCCCGATGAGGCTGTTGATTTGGCCGGTGGATTCAGTGCCGCTATAGGAAGAAATCTTCACACAGGAGATGCGGCAGGGGAAGTCCAGATGCTTCAGAAGGTCTACGGCGAAGACGATGGCCCCGTTCAGTGTCACTAACATGATCGGGTCGTCGTAGCGGTATTCCAGGGTGATGTCCGCAGCCACCTTCGCGATGGCCTCGTCGATTTCGTCTGAAGGAATGTACTTGACGAAAGTCTTGTCCAAAAGGGTTACTTTCTCGCTCATAACGGCAATTTTTTTTGGTGGCGCAAAGATATGTTTTTTTTGGTTCCAAGTTCTAAGTTCCAAGTTCCAGGTTCCAAGTTCAAAGGTTCAAGTTGCCAATGCAAGTAGGTGACAGGTGATTCCGTAGAGACACAAAATTTTGCGTCTCTACATTTTAGGTATTATGGAATGGCCAGTTGTTGGATTGCCTCCCAGAGGGTGATTCCCGTCGCTACCGCCACGTTCAGCGAATGTTTGGTGCCAAATTGCGGGATTTCGACGGCCGCGTCGCACAGCGGCAGCAGCCCGTCAGAGATGCCGAAGACTTCGTTGCCGACGAACAGCGCGACCTTCTCATACTGGGCGAAGTTGAAATCCTGCAGCATCACGGAACCGTCGGTCTGCTCCACGAGAATGATGGCATAACCTTCCTTCTTGAGTCGTTCCGCAAGCGCCACCACATCCTCCGCATATTCCCAGTCCACGCTCTCCGTGGCTCCGAGTGCGGTCTTGGCGATTTCCTTCTGCGGCGGGGTGGCCGTGATGCCGCACAGGTAGAGCCGCTCCACGTTGAAGGCATCGCACGTGCGGAACGCGGAACCCACGTTATGCATGCTGCGGATGTTGTCGAGCACCAGCACGATGGGATTTTTCCCTTGGTGCTTGAATTCCTCCGGGGTCACCCGCCCCAGCTCGTCCATACTTAATTTTTTCATTGTTTAAAGTTCAAAGTTCCAGGTTCCAGGTTCAAAGTTTCAAGTTTCAATAAACATTAAAATGCGAAATCGTCTTCATACCCTTGCTGCGACGGGTCGCTTTCGTCTGGGATGACGTCGTGGTTGGCGGCGCTGTCGAAGTAGGCCGCTCCCTGCGAGAAGTTTTCGTTCGGGGTGATGCCGGCGGACGGGGAAACAAAGCTGCCGCCCTCGCCGAAGCTGCCCTCGCTGACGTCGCAGAACTTCGTGAACTGGCTCTGGAAGCGCACTTTCACGTTTCCGGTGCTGCCGTGACGGTTCTTCTCGAACATGATTTCCGCCATGCCGTCCGACGGGGTGTTGTCCTCGAAGGTGTCCAAATGGTAATACTCCGGACGGTAGATGAAGAGCACCATGTCGGCGTCCTGCTCGATGGAGCCGGACTCACGAAGGTCGGACAACTGTGGGCGTTTGGAGCCGCCACGGGTCTCCACGGCGCGGCTCAGCTGCGACAGCGCGATGACGGGAATGTTCAGCTCTTTGGCCAACGCCTTGAGGGAACGGGAGATATAGCTGATTTCCTGCTCGCGGTTGCCGCCGTGCTTCGAGTTGTCGCCGCCGGCCTGCATCAGCTGCAGGTAGTCGATGATGACCATCTGGATGTTGTACTTGTGTTTCAAACGGCGGCACTTTGCCCGGAGGTCGAATACCGAGAGTGCGGGCGTGTCGTCGATGATGAGGTTCGAGCTGTTGAGCTTGCTGACGTTCTCCCACAGCTTCGACCACTCCACGTCCGAGAGCGTGCCCTTGGAGATGTGGTCGGAGGGGATGCCGGACTCGATGGAAAAGAGACGGTGAACCAGCTGTGTGGCAGACATTTCCAATGAGAAGAACGCAATCGGCTGGTCGAAGTCGATGGCGGCGTTGCGGGCCACGGAGAGCACGAAGGAGGTCTTACCCATACCAGGACGGGCGGCGAGAATCACTAAGTCGGACTTCTGCCAGCCGCCGGTCTTTTCGTCGATGGCGCGGATGCCGCACGGGACGCCCTGCAGCTCGTCCTGCGACTCGCGGATTTCCGTCAGCTCGTTGAGGGCCGTGCTCACCACGTCGCCCAATTCCTTGCTGTCGCGGTGCAGGTTGCTTTCCACAATGGAGAAAATCTTCGTCTCAGCTTCGTCGAGCAGTTCCAGCACGTCGCGGCTCTCGTCGTAGGAGTCGGTGACGATGGTGTTGCACTGCCGGATAAGCTCGCGCAGGATGTGCTTCTCCATCACGATGCGGGCGTGGTACTCCACGTTGGCGGCGGAGTTCAAACGGCTCGTCAGCCCTGCCACGTAGGAGGCGCCGCCGCAAAGTTCCAGCTGTTTGTTCTTCTTCAGCTGGTTGGTGACGGTGAGCACGTCGATGGGCTGCGAGGCGGAGAAAAGCTGCCGTATCGCGGTGAATATCTGTTGGTTGGCCTCCACATAGAACATTTCGGGCTGCAGCATGGCGAGCACCTCGTTCACGGCGTTGTCGTCGATCATCAGGGCGCCGAGCACCGCCTCCTCGAACTCGACGGCCTGCGGGGTGAGCTTGCCGGTGGTGCCTAAGAGGGTGTCGATGCGGTTATATGACATTGTCCGGGTGGGTCGGTTTGTTGTAATCGTTTCGTTATCCATATCTTACAAAGTTTGGTTTATTACTCGTTCGGGGTGGCAAATATCCGAAATTTTATGAGGGTTCCGCCGGTGAGTTATCAACATTTCATCACAAGCAGTTGTGAACAATTGTTGATAATTCAGAATGAAGAATGGGTGATGTTACAATAAACTATAGCGAAAGCGAGTTATCTAAATAATATGTATTTTTGCGCAGGGATTATACTCCCTGAGCAGTCCCGAAGGGACAACACGCACGAAGTGCAATTAACCCCACATAAGCGACGAAGGAGCGCAATGTGGGGAGCTCCGAAAAACGACAAATAAGACGAAGGAGCGCAATGTGGGGCGTTCCGAAAAACAACAACAAATAATATGAAACAAATCTTCATCATCATAGTCGTCATCGCCGCCGCCGTCACCGTCAGCGG
>Ga0310696_10000568_pt1 | contig 57487 bp, 29 predicted proteins | sample AusTroGonzalo_MG_4_FD_203885 | JGI IMG/M metagenome (GOLD analysis project Ga0310696, IMG submission 203885) | Bovine rumen microbial communities from tropical cattle in Woodstock, Queensland, Australia - Gonzalo_02 (v2) (version 2) | ecosystem: Host-associated > Mammals > Digestive system >...
ATGACAGCAAATGATGCGAAAAGCAGACAAAATGAAAGTAAAACGAGTATTAACCCAATAACAAACACAATTATGGCAAACGAATTGAGATTTCAGGTTGTCGGCGAGGCGTTCAAGAAGAAGCCTTTAGACGTGACGGCACCGAGTGAGAGACCTTGCGAGTACTTCGGCAAGCATGTGTTCAACCGCGAGAAGATGTACAAGTACCTGCCGAAGGACATCTACGAGAAGATGAAGGACGTGATGGACAACGGCGCTCAGCTGGACCGCACGGTGGCCGACGCGGTGGCTGCGGGCATGATGCAGTGGGCCAAGGAGAACGGCGTGACGCACTACACGCACTGGTTCCAGCCGCTGACGGAAGGCACGGCGGAGAAGCACGACAGCTTCATCGAGCACGACGGCAAGGGCGGCATGATCGAGGAGTTCTCGGGCAAGCTGCTGGTGCAGCAGGAGCCGGACGCGAGCTCGTTCCCCAGCGGCGGAATCCGCTCGACGTTCGAGGCGCGCGGCTACTCGGCATGGGATCCGACGAGCCCAGTGTTCATCATCGACGACACGCTGATCATCCCCACCGTATTTATATCGTATAGCGGCGAGTCGCTGGACTACAAGGCTCCGCTGCTGCGTGCGCTGAAGGCCGTGAACGTGGCGGCCACGGAGGTGTGCCACTACTTCGACCCGGCGGTGAAGAAGGTGACCTCGAACCTGGGTTGGGAGCAGGAGTACTTCCTCGTGGATGAGGGCTTGTACGCCGCGCGCCCCGACCTGCTGCTGACGGGTCGCACGCTCATGGGCCACGACTCGGCCAAGAACCAGCAGATGGACGACCACTACTTCGGCGCCATCCCTGAGCGCGTGGCGGCGTTCATGCGCGAGCTGGAGATTACAGCGCTGGAGCTGGGCATTCCTGTAAAGACGCGCCACAACGAGGTGGCCCCGAACCAGTTTGAGCTGGCGCCAATCTTCGAGGAGACGAACCTGGCCGTGGATCACAACATGCTGCTGATGTCCGTGATGAAGCGCGTGGCCCGCAAGCACAGCTTCCGCGTGCTGCTCCACGAGAAGCCCTTCGCCGGCATCAACGGCTCGGGTAAGCACAACAACTGGAGCCTCTCGACCGACAACGGCATCCTGCTCCACGCCCCCGGCAAGACGCCCGAGCAGAACCTGCGTTTCGCCACGTTCATCGTGGAGACGCTGATGGGAGTGTATAGGCACAACGGTCTGCTGAAGGCCAGTATCATGAGCGCGACGAACGCCCACCGCCTGGGCGCCAACGAGGCACCGCCCGCCATCATCTCCAGCTTCCTCGGCCGTCAGGTGAGCGAGCTGCTCGACCACATCGAGAAGGCCGACAAAGAGGACGTCCTGGCGATGGCCGGCAAGCAGGGCATGAAGATGGACATCCCTGAGATTCCGGAACTGCTCATCGACAACACCGACCGCAACCGCACCAGCCCCTTCGCCTTCACCGGCAACCGCTTCGAGTTCCGTGCCGTGGGCAGCGAGGCCAACTGCGCCAGCGCCATGATCACGCTGAACGCCGCCGTAGCCGAAGCACTTGTGGACTTCAAAAAGCGCGTGGATGCCCGCATCCCCGAGTTTGAGAAGAAGCTCGCCGGCACCGGACATAACGCCACGTTCCACGCCATCATTGACGTGCTGCGCGAGGACATCAAGACCTGCAAGCCCATCCGCTTCGACGGCAACGGCTACAGCGACGAATGGAAGGCCGAAGCCGCCAAACGTGGACTCGATGTAGAGACCTCGTGCCCCGTCATCTTCGAGCGCTACCTCGACCCCGCCAGCATACAGCTCTTCGAGAGCCTCGGCGTGATGACCAAGAAGGAACTCGAGGCCCGCAACGAGGTGAAATGGGAGACCTACACCAAGAAGATTCAGATTGAGGCACGCGTGCTCGGCGACCTCAGCATGAACCACATCATCCCCGTGGCCACCAGCTATCAGAGCGCGCTGCTGAAGAACGTGGAGCGCATGACCGCCGCCTTCCCCGCCGAGAAAGCCGCCGCCCTCAACGCCCGCAACCTGAAGCTCATCGAGGAGATTGCCCAGCGCACCGCCACCATCGAGACCAAGGTCGAGGAACTCGTGGCCGCCCGCAAGGTCGCCAACAAGATTGAGGACGAGCACGCCAAGGCCATCGCCTACCACGACACCATCGCCCCGATGTTCGACCTCATCCGTCGCCAGATCGACAAGCTCGAACTCATCGTCGATGACGCCCTCTGGCCCCTGCCCAAGTACAGAGAATTGCTGTTCATCCGGTAAGACGAAGCATAAACTACGTAACAGGGGAGCCAAGCAACACTTGGCTCCTTTTTGATATTTTCATCAAGCCTTTTCTTTGTATTTATGTCCATAAATAAAAAAGTATTGTAAATAATTGCGTATTTCGTTGGCGGTTTCAAAAGAAAGCAGTACCTTTGCAGCCGCAAACGAGATAGGAGCGTAGCTCAGTTGGTTCAGAGCGCTTCAGTCACATTGAAGAGGTCATCGGTTCGAGCCCGATCGTTCCTACCACCAAGACGAAAAGGCGGGCTTGCCACCACGGCAAGACCGCCTTTACTCTTTCATAACGAAAATAACAACTGAACAATGGCAATAGAGAATAACGAACTGTTAGATCGCCTTGAAGGCTTAGTGAGCCGCTACGAGGAAGTGGGAACACTCATCACCGACCCCGCCGTCATCGCCGACCAGCGGCGCTACGTCAAGCTGACCAAGGAATACAAAGACCTGGGTGCCATCGTCAAGAAACGCAAGGAGTACGTTCAGGCACTACAGACCATCGAAGACGCCAAGGAGATGCTCGCCGAAGACGACCCAGACATCAAGGAGATGGCACGCGAGGAGATGAACGCCGCCCAGGAACGCCTTCCACAGTTAGAGGAAGACATCAAGCTGCTGCTCATCCCTGCCGACCCCGAGGACGACAAGAACGTCATCATGGAACTGCGCGGTGGTACGGGCGGCGACGAGGCTGCCCTCTTCGCAGGCGACCTCTTTCGTATGTACTCGAAGTACTGCGAGACGAAGGGCTGGAAGATTGCTATCAGCAGCTTCACGGAAGGTGCTGCCGGCGGTTACAAGGAAATCATCTTCTCGGTTACGGGTGAGAAGGTCTACGGCACGTTGAAATACGAAAGCGGTGTGCATCGCGTGCAGCGCGTTCCCGTCACCGAGACGCAGGGTCGCGTGCATACCTCCGCCGCCACCGTCGCCGTACTGCCAGAGGCGGAGGAGTTCGACGTGGAAATCAACGAGGGCGCTATCAAGTGGGACACCTTCCGCAGCCAAGGCGCGGGTGGTCAGAACGTGAACAAGGTGGAGTCAGGTGTTCGTGCCCGCTACATGTGGACAAACCCGAACACGGGTGTGACGGAGGAAATCCTCATCGAGTGTACGGAGACACGCGACCAACCTAAGAATAAGGAGCGCGCACTCGCACGCCTGCGCACCTTCATATACGACAAAGAGCACCAGAAGTACATCGACGACATCGCCAGTCGACGCAAGACCATGGTCAGCACGGGCGACCGCTCTGCCAAGATTCGCACCTACAACTATCCGCAGGGACGCATCACCGACCACCGCATCGGCTACACCATCTACAACCTCGCCGCCTTCATGGACGGCGACATCCAAGAATGCATCGACCGCCTCATCGTGGCCGAGAACGCCGAACGACTGAAGGAATCTGCATTGTAATCCCCAAGAAGTCGATAAAAAAGATTGACGACATGATTCACGCTGATTGGCGTCCAATCGCCCATAAGATCGGGCTTAATCGCCGCTTTCTTGATGACGATGCAACATTTTGGGTATTTGTTTGGCGCTTTCAACGTTAGTTTGTACCTTTGCGGTCACTAACAGACGATTGCGATTATGTTTGAACAGGAAATCAAGCAATACGAGGACGTCAGGCGCGAGTATGAGGCGCGCATCAAGGTGAAGATGGCGCCAGAGGATTATATGGACTGGCACGAAGTGCTGTTCTCGTGTCATTCCTGCGCCATCGAAGGCAACTCATTCACGATTGACGACACACGCATCCTGAAAGAACAGGGGCTGGCAATGACACCCGTAGGACATTCATTATTGGAATGTACCGAGATGGCAGACCACTTTCGTGCCTTCCGCTACATGGTATCACATCTGCAGGCCCCTTTCGACGAGACGCTGTTGCAAGAAACAAATCGCCTGGTGACGGAGAACACCCTTGCCTTTCGTGCCCCCGGAGCCATACCAGGAGCATATACCACCGAGGACATGGCTGCTGGCGACACCTTATTTGGTGATCACGAGACGTTAGTGGCTCGTGTGCCGTCACTGATGGCTTCTACTGCCGAGGCATTGCAGCGCGGCATTCACCCCATGATTGTGGCAGCCCGCTTCCACGGGTTCTTTGAATACCTGCATCCGTTCCGCGACGGTAACGGCCGGACAGGTCGCCTGTTATCTAATTGGATTCTTTTACATGCCGGTCATCCGATGCTCATCATCGACATCAAAGACCGGGAGACATACATCAATGCCTTGCGCCAGATCCGTGGCGAAGGCACCGACGAATTTCTCATCGCTTTCTTCTTCCGTTCCGCCATTGAACGCATGGAGGCAGAAATGGCGCAGAAGAAACACAACACCAATCTTGGCCTGTTTTTATTCTAACATCTCACATTATGACCAGACAAGAACTTTTTGAGAACATACGGCGGAAGCGGAGCTTCCTGTGCGTAGGATTGGACACCGACTTGAAGAAGGTGCCGAAACACTTAGTGGAGAGGGCCGAGAAAGAAGAGGGCTTCGATGCCATCTTCGAGTTCAACAAGGCGATTATCGACGCCACGGCGGCATCCTGCATCGCCTACAAACCCAACCTCGCCTTCTATGAGGCGCACGGGGTGAAAGGGTGGATTGCTTTCGAGAAGACCGTGAAGTATATCCGAGAGCAGCACCCCGACCAGTTCATCATCGCCGACGCGAAGCGCGGCGACATCGGCAACACCAGCGCCCTCTACGCACGTACCTTCTTTGAAGAGATGGACGTGGATGCCGTGACCGTGGCTCCGTACATGGGTGAGGACAGCGTGACACCCTTCCTCGGCTATCCTGGCAAGTGGGTGATTCTCTTGGCTTTGACGAGCAACAAGGGGAGTGGAGATTTCCAGAAAACTCAGACCCCTCCCCTGCCCCCCCTCAAGGGGGGGAGCGATTACCTTCCCGGAACAGACAAGCCCCTGCTGCTTTTTGAGAGGGTCATCCTACGCAGTCAAGAGTGGGTCAAGAACTATCTTGCCAGCCAAGAAAATAAAGCTTCCACTCAAACACATTCCACCTTTCCCCTTGAGGGGGAGCGGGGAGAGGGTCTCCTCATGTACGTTGTGGGTGCCACCCAAGGCTCTGCCTTCGCAGACATCCGTCGCTTAGCTCCCGACCACTTCCTGCTCGTTCCCGGCATCGGTGCCCAGGGCGGCAGCCTCGAAGAGGTATGCAAGTACGGATGGAACGACCACTGCGGCCTCATCGTCAACAGCAGCCGCGCCATCATCTACGCCGACCAGACGGAACGCTTTGCCGAGGTGGCAGGTGAGAAAGCACGCGAAGTTCAGCAGCAGATGGACAAGGTGCTCGCCGAGCACGGCGTCTGACGCCACGAACATAACGCATAGAGAGGCTGTGTCAAAACGAACGACACAGCCTCTTTTTTGTTCTCACAACGAATTCAACAAATTATATCCAGGTGTATTGAACCACGAAAGAAGGTCTGAGCCCAGCAACCCTTAAGGGTTCTGGCTCTAACCCTTAAGGGTTCAGGCTACAACCCTTAAGGGTTCATGTGCCAATCCGTAAGGGTTTATATGCCGATTCATATTTATGGTTATTTACATCTAAGAAAACAAAATATTCAAAAAAGGTCACTTGTCTACAATTCTATATTTAATATTCAGTAATTCAACAGATAATTATGGTAGAGATTTGGTAGATGATAAAAGAGGAATTGGAGCTATTTAACTATATTTTAACATAAAAATGACATAAATCCTTCAATTTTTCCTTCAAAAATTTGCAGGTATCAGAAAAAGACCGTATATTTGTACCCGAAACGGAAGAAGAAGTGCCGAAAAAAGGACTTTGGAGGCACCCTAAGATAGAAAAAGAGCATAAAACATATCTACTATGCTATGCACCATATACAGTAAGACGATAAGGAGTAAAAAAGAAAAGGCCAGCATCTTGGATCTGGAAGAGCTTTGTGCCCGATTCCAGACTGATGAAAGAAGGAGAAGGACGGTGGAAGCACTGAGGGCAGAACTGCCCAAGCTTCCACCGTCTTGGCATTGGAAGGACATCCATCTGCTGCCGCTCGTCTGCCCTGGCATCCTGCGAAAGCGACTCCGGAGCGATGAGTTCCGCACGACGTACAACGGTGTTGTGCTACTGGAAGTCAACGGATTGCACAACGCCAACGAAATCGAGTCCGTGAAGCGGCGTGCAGCCAACTGGCCAACGACGATGGCCGCCTTTGCCGGTTCCAGCGGCGAGAGCGTGAAGATTCTCGTAGGCGGCAAGCTGGACGACGGCACCTTGCCGACCGACGCACAGGAACAGGAAAATTTCCATCGCGTTCTCTACGACACGTGCGCCACAGCCTACGCCACGGTCATCGGACACCTCCTGAAGCCCAAGAACGCCAAACCCGACGACACTTTCCGATGGACCTACGACCCCACCCCCTTCGTTAATACACAGGCACAGCCCATCCTCATCCAAAAAAGCGACCTGAAGCGAGCATCCACCCCTGGAAACCAGCGGGATCTCAATGCGGCGGAGTACGACCCGGAGAGCACGCAGCCGTCCTTCGAGACCAACAGCCTCTACCGCAGGCGTTTCGCCCTGGCCTTGAAGACGGCCAGGGAACAAGCCGCTGAACGAACAGCGTCCGAAACCGGGACTCAGGATGCAGCCAACGACGCCGTCCTACGGCTGCTCGAAGCCACGACACTGGAAGCCTTACGACTCGGCATCCCGCAGGAAGAGACTGTGAGGCAGGCAACGAGAAACCTGCGCTTCCAAGTTCTGGAGGAAGAACAAGTGCGCACGACGGTGGAATGCGTCTACCTCGAAAACGCCCACAAGGCGGGCAAGAACCGCAACCACGGGATGCAGGAACTGGTCTTCAAACTTCAGGAATTTATACGACAGCGATACGACCTCCGATTCAACGAGTTGACCAACGGTGTGGAGTGGCGAAGGAATCATTCGGCCTCCTTCGTTTTCCAACCCTTGGATAACCGCGTGATGAACACGATGATTCAGGAAGCTCAGGAAAACGGACTGGAAGTCTTCGACCGCGACATGAAACGCTTCCTCGGGTCTACCCGTGTCCGGGACTACAATGCAGCCCGGGCCTACCTGCGCAGCATCGAAGAACGGTGGGACGGGAGAACGGACTACATCGGCCAACTGGCCAATCGCGTGCCGACCGACAACCCGCTCTGGAACAAGATGTTCCACACATGGTTCCTCGGCATGGTGGCGCAATGGGACTGCTGGGATCCCGTCCACGGCAACTCTGTCGTCCCGTTGCTCATCGGCCAGCAAGGTTGCGGCAAAAGCACCTTCGGGCAACTGCTGCTGCCCCCGGAGCTGCGAGAGGTCGGCTATCGGGAGCTTGTGGACTTCAGATCCAAGAGCGAGGTCGAGCGACTGCTGACAAATGCCCTGCTCATCAACCTCGACGAGTTTAACCAAATCAGCGAAAAAATACAACAAGGATTCCTTAAGAACCTTGTCCAGAAAGCCAGCGTCAAAGGCCGTCGGCCCTACAGCAGCGTGACGCAGAACCTGCCCCGCTTCGCCTCCTTCGTGGCCACGACAAACATGACCGACGTACTGGCCGACCCCTCGGGTTCCCGACGCTTCCTCGTCGCAGAGATTCCATACGGGAAACACATCGACACGTCTACTCCCATCCCCTACACAAAGCTCTATGCCCAGGCCGTAGCCGAACTGGAGAGCGGGAGTCCCCTGCACTACTTCACCCCCGAAGAAGTGGCCGAACTGGAAGAGTACAACAGCCGCTACACTAGCAAACGCATCGAAATTCTGCGTTTTTTTGATACCTTCGAACCTGCCACCGAAGCCGATGGCGCAACCCTGAGCCTGCGCCTCTCGGACATCGCCGAAGCCGTCAGACGCAAGACCCACTACTCCTACAGCGATAAGTCCTTCAACTACCTCGGTCGCTGGCTCACGAGCGAATCCAAAGCCATGCGCATCCGCAAGAGAGTCTCTAACGGTTCACCCGTCTACCTCGTCAGGCCTCGTTAAAAGTAGTCTATTTTTCAACTATTTTGCCCGAAATGGGTGTAATAATGCCACATTACCAAAGAATAGAGGAAAAATAAGGTAATCAAATTAGGTCAGTTCCGATATTTTTTGTACCTTTGCCGCGCTTAAACCAATCAACTTCCAACACAAGACAATGGAAATTACTGCGCAAAAGATTGCCGACTACCTCGGCGGTACTGTAGAAGGAAATCCTGAGGCACGCATCATCACCTTCACGAACCTCGACGAAGGCGAGGAAGGTGCGCTGTCCTTCTTCTACGACGCCAAGTTCGAGCCTTACGTATATCAGACCGAAGCTTCGGTGGTTCTCGTGCCCGACACTTTTCAGCCCTCCCAGCCAGTGCGTCCCACCCTCATCCGGGTGAAAGACCCGCGCATGGCCATCGGGCGCCTCATCCAGTTTGCCGAGAGCCTGAAGCCCCGCCGCACCGGCATCGACCCCAAAGCCTCCGTGGCAGAAACGGCCAAGGTGGGCGAGAACGTCTACATCGGCCCCTTCGCCGTTGTCGAGGACGGTGCTGAAATCGGCGACGGAAGCTATCTGCATCCCCGTGTCACCGTGGGAGCCAACGCCAAGGTCGGCAAGAACTGTGTGCTCTATCCCGGAGTAACCATCTACAACGACTGCCTCGTCGGCGACCGCTGCATCCTCCATGCAGGCGCTGTCGTCGGTGCCGACGGCTTCGGCTTTGCCCCTGACAGCGACCACTACGAGAAGATTCCCCAAATCGGTATCGCTGTACTGGAAGACGACGTGGAGCTGGGCGCTAACAGTTGCATCGACCGCGCCATGATGGGCAAGACCATCATCCACAAGGGGACGAAAATCGACAACCTCGTTCAGATAGGCCACAACGTGGAAGTTGGCAGCAACACCATCCTCTGTGCCCAGGTGGGCATCGCCGGCAGCACGAAGATTGGCGAGTGGTGCACCTTCACGGGACAAGTGGGAGTGGCCGGTCACCTCACCGTGGCCGATCGCACAATCCTCGGTGCCCAGACAGGACTGCCCGGCAGCGTCCGCAAGCCCGGCCAGACGCTCCTGGGCTATCCGGCCATGGACCCGAAGGTCTTCGCCCGCGCCAGTGCTGTCTTCAAGACACTGCCCGAGATGTCCGTCCAGTTGCGCCAACTGCAAAAGCAGGTGGAGGAGCTGCGAGGGAAAGTTGAAAGTTGACAACTGAAAGTTGACAAATCGTTAAATCGTTAAATCATACATTGTGTTAAAGCAAAACACCTTAGGCGGCAGCTTCACGCTCCATGGCAAAGGCCTCCACACAGGTCTGAACCTCGTCGTCACCTTCAATCCCGCCCCCGAAAACTACGGATATAAAGTCCAACGCATAGACCTCCCCGGAGAACCCATCATCGACGCCATCGCTGAGAACGTTGTCGAGACCACCCGAGGCACCGTTCTCGCCCAGGGCGAAGCACGCTGCTCCACGGTGGAACACGCCTTGGCCGCCCTCTACGCCCTCGGCGTTGACAACTGCCTTTTGCAGGTCAATGGCCCCGAGGTTCCCATCCTCGACGGCTCGGCCGAAATCTATGTGGAGAACATCCGCCACGTGGGCGTCGTAGAGCAGAACGCTCCCAAGGACTATTACGTCGTACACAAGAAGATTGAAGTCCGCGACGACAAGACGGGCAGCATCATTACCATCCTGCCCGACGAGCAGTTCAGCATCACCGCCATGATTGCCTTCCAGTCCCGTGTGCTCAGCAGCCAGTTCGCCACACTGGACGACATGAACAACTTCGAGAAGGAGATTGCCCCGGCACGTACCTTCTGTTTCGTCCGCGAAGTCGAGATGATGTTGGCCGCCAACCTCATCAAGGGCGGCGACCTCGACAACGCCATCGTCATCTACGAGAACCAGAAGACGCAGGAAGAACTGGACCAATTGGCCGACCGCATCGGAGCACCGCACCACGAGGCCACCGAGCTGGGATTCTTACAGACCAAACCCCTGCAATGGGAGAACGAGCCCGCACGCCACAAGCTCCTCGACATCATCGGCGACATGGCCCTCATCGGCAAGCCCATCAAGGGACGCATCATCGCCACGCGACCGGGTCACACTGTGAACAACAAGTTCGCCCGCCTCATGCGCAAGGAAATCCGTGCCCACCGCGTGCAGGCTCCGTTCTACGACCCCAACAAGGCCCCCCTCATGGACATCAAGCGCATCAAAGAGCTGCTGCCCCATCGCTACCCCATGCTCTTCGTGGACAAGGCCATCGAAATGGATGCAAACAGCATCGTCGCCGTGAAGAACGTCACGGGTAACGAGCCTTTCTTCCAAGGCCACTTCCCGGGTGAGCCCGTCGTGCCCGGCGTGTTGCTCATCGAAGCCTTGGCCCAGACCGGCGGTCTGCTGGTGCTCAGCAACCTGGAGAAACCCGAGGACTACAGCACTTACTTCTTGCGCATCGACAATTGTAAGTTCTCGCAGAAGGTGGTACCCGGCGACACCCTCCTCTTCAAGGCCAGCTTCACCGCTCCCTTCCGCCACAACATCGCACAGATGCACGGCTACGTCTTCGTCGGCGAGAACGTTGTCGCCGAAGCCAGTCTCGTGGCACAAGTGATTAAAAATAGTTAAAAACTTTCAACTCTCAATAGAAAATGATCAGTCCCCTCGCATACATTCACCCCGAAGCCAAGATAGGTGAGAACGTAGAAATCGGTCCCTTCTGCTACATCGATAAGAACGTAGAGATTGGCGACAACAACACCTTGATGAACAGCGTCACCGTGCTCTACGGCGCACGCATCGGCAGTGGCAACATCATCTTCCCTGGTGCCGTCATCGGCGCCATCCCCCAGGATCTCAAGTTCCGCGGCGAAGAGACCTTGGCCATCGTGGGTGACAATAATAAGATTCGCGAGAACGTCACCATCAACCGTGGCACCGCCGCCAAAGGAAAGACCGTAGTCGGCAGCGGCAACCTCCTTATGGAAGGTTGTCACATCGCCCACGACGTCATCGTTGGCAACGATGTCATCATCGGAAACACCACCAAACTGGCCGGAGAAGTCACCATTGACGACCATGCCATCCTCTCGGCCTGCGTACTCGTCCACCAGTTCTGCCGAGTGGGTGGATATACCATGGTGGGCGGAGGCACAGCCTCTTCGCAGAGTATCGTCCCCTACACCATCTGTGCGCGTCACCCGGCCACCTACTGTGGTCTGAACATCGTAGGGCTGCGCCGTCGAGGCTTCGAGCGCGAGGTCATCAATACCATCCACGAGGCCTATCGCATCATCTTCCAGGGTGGTATGTCACAAGCCGACGCCATCGCTACAATTCGCCGCGAGCTTCCCATGACTCCTGAAATCACCTATATCCTCGACTTCATCGAAGATACCAAACAACGCGGATTCGTCCATTGATGCTCGCTTTTCGAGCGAAGTTGCCCGCGCAAGCGCGAAGTTTGAATCACGGCTGCAGGCCGTCCCATTAAACCTTAAACTTTAAACCTTAAACTCCGGCCGCAGGCCGTCCAGATATGCTCCTTACCATAACAGCCGTCTCTCCCGAAGTTGAAGACTTCGCCATCGAACTCCTCATAGAGTCCGACGCAACGTTCGATGAACTTCACCGACTCATCCGCCAGACTTGCGGATGGGGTTCCGGCAAACCCGCCATTTTCTATGTCTGCGATGACCGTTGGCGTCGTCGCAAGACCATCCCGGAACGGAGCTACGAGGAGGACACCATGGATGAAGTGGAGCTGGGCGATTTTCTCGAAGACGAAGGCCAGCGCCTGCAATACCTTTTCGACCCCGAAGAGGGACGCGGCCTCCTGCTTGAAGTCAGTCGCATCGCCTTCAGCCGACACATTGACGAACCCTGTTGCCGTCGCAGTCACGGCACCGCCCCCGCCTTGGAACTCCTGAAAGAAGAGGCACCCAAGGCTCCCACGCGAGAGGAACTCCTTGCACAGCTCAACGCTGCCGCCCTCGCCGACGAAGATGATGAACTGGAACCTTCCGACGATGACCTCTTCGACATGGAAGAGCTGGACCTCGAAGGTTTCGACTTCAACGAAGGAGAAGGATGAAGCCTCTCCCCCCTCTTTTCCAGTCCGTTCTCGGCGGTCTTTCCACCGCCTCCCCCAGCAGTCCTGTGTCCGGCGGTCTCTCAGCCGACTCACCCTGCGGTTCTGTATCCGGCGGTACGGCCGCCGGAAAAACACTGCTTGTCCTCCTCGGCCCCACCGCCGTCGGCAAGACCGACCTCGCCCTCGACCTCGCCGAGCACCTCGGCAGCCCCATCATCAACGCCGACAGCCGCCAGCTCTACCGCGACCTCCCCATCGGCACCGCTGCCCCCACCGCCGCCCAACAGGCCCGCGTCCCCCACTACTTCGTCGGCACCCTCGGCATCACTGACTATTACAGCGCCGCTCGCTACGAGGCCGATGTTCTTCGACTCACCGAGGATCTCTTCAAGACCCACGACACCCTCCTCCTCTCCGGCGGTTCGATGATGTACATCGATGCCGTCTGCAATGGTATCGACGACATTCCCACCATCCACGAAGAGACACGGAGTCTCCTGCGGCAGAGACTCGCAGAGGAAGGCTTGCCGCGATTGGCAGCAGAGCTTAAGCTACTCGACCCGGAATATTACGCCACCGTAGACCTGAAAAACACCAAGCGCATCGTCCACGCCCTGGAAGTCTGCTACCAAACAGGGCGCACGTTTACCAGCTTCCGCACCTCCACCCGAAAGCAGCGACCTTTCCGCATCTATAAAATAGGCCTGCGCCGCGAACGTGCCGACCTCTTTGAGCGCATCAACCGCCGCGTAGACCAGATGATGGCCGACGGTTTCCTTGACGAAGCCCGCCGCCTCCTACCCTACCGCCACGAGAACGCCCTCAACACTGTGGGCTACAAGGAACTCTTCCAAGTCCTCGACGGCACCTGGGAACTTCCTTTCGCCGTAGAAAGAATAAAAAAGAACACGCGCGTGTACGCAAAGAAACAACTCACTTGGTTCGCCCGTGACCCCGAAATCAACTGGATAGACTTATGAAACACCTCCTCCATATAATCTTCCTCGGCCCCTGGTACAAGAAACTCATCGTCTGGCCCCTCACCTTCCTCATGTTGGTCTTGCTCCTTTTCGTGGCCGTTGACGTAAACTTCCTGTGGCTCTTTGGCCGTTCGCCTGGGTTCAAGCAAATTGAGAACCCCGTCAACAGCGAGGCCAGCGAGATTTATTCCGCCGACAGCGTGCTCCTCGGCCGTTTCTTCAGCCAAAACCGCACGCCCGTGAAGTACGAGGACATCAATCCCCTTGTCATCCGCACACTCATTGCTACTGAGGACGAACGCTTCTACCTCCACCACGGCGTAGACTTCGAAGGACTGTTTGCTGCCGTGAAGGACATTTTCATTGGACGTGCCCGCGGTGCCAGCACCATCACCCAACAACTGGCAAAGAACCTTTTTCGAGTACGCACACAATACTCCACCGGCCTCACAGGCAAGATTCCGGGCGTGAAGCTCCTCGTCATGAAAGCCAAGGAATGGATTGTCGCCACGAAGTTGGAAATGATATTCACGAAGGAGGATATCCTGACGATGTACCTCAACACCGTGGACTTCGGCAGCAACAGCTTCGGCATCAAGACCGCATCGCGCACCTATTTCGGCACAACTCCCGACAGCCTCGACTACCTGCAAGCTGCCACCCTCGTAGGACTCCTCAAAGCCACGAGTACTTACAACCCACGCCTCCACCCCGAAGCCTCCAGGCAACGTCGCAACATCGTCCTCCGGAACCTCTATGACCACAAGGGACTTCTCCTTAACGGTCAGCCAGCCACGGTCCGACAGCTCGACAGCCTGATGGCAAGCCCCACCCTCTGCGTGGACCATGTAGAGGAAAGTAGCTACGACGGACTGGCCCCATACTTCCGCACCAACCTTCAGGAATACATCAACCGCCTTTGTGACCAAGGGCTCGTGGCGGGTGCAGCCAACGAACGCCTGGACCTCTATGCCGACGGACTGAAAATCTACACCACCTTGGACTCGCGCATACAGGAATATGCCGAACAGTCTGCCAACGAGCAGATGCAGGTGCTCCAGCAACGCTTTGACGAACATTGGCGCGGACAGAATCCATGGCGAGACCAATATTATCGCGAGATACCAAACTTCATCGAAGATCTCGCCAAACGAAGTCCTTACTACAAGCTTCTTTCCAAACGGTTCCCCGAACAACCCGACAGTATTGACTTCTACCTCAACCAGCCTCACCGAGTGAAACTCTTCAGCTACGACGGCCCCATATACCGGGACATCTCCACGATGGATTCCATCCGCTATATGGTCAGTTTCCTCCATTGTGGGTTCGTAGCCATAGAACCTGATACCCGCCACATCAAGGCGTGGGTGGGCGACATCGACTTCGACTCCTGGAAATACGACAAGGTCACCGCTATGCGTCAACCGGGTTCCACCTTCAAGCTCTTTGTCTATGCCGAGGCCATGAACAAAGGGCTCAATCCCTGCGACCGACGCATGGACGCCTGGACGTCGTACACCGACACCATTAAGGGTGAACCCAAGCAATGGGCACCCCACAATGCCAACGGAACTTTCTCAGGCGCCAACATGACCCTGAAACTGGCCTTCGCACAGAGTGTCAACAGCATTGCCGTGAAACTGGGCTACGAGGTCGGCATCCGCGACATCATCCGAACGGCTCAACAGATGGGCATACACTCGAATTTGGAACCCGTCCCGTCGCTCAGTCTGGGTGCCAGCGACGTCAGCCTCCTGGAGCTTGTCAACTCCTACTGTACAGTTGTCGATCATGGACTATACGCTGACCCTATCATGGTCACCCGCATCGAAGACCGCGAGGGGAACGTCATCTACGAATCTGAAACGCACGAAAAAAGAGCTCTTTCTGAGCGAACGGCCTACTTCATGCAACAACTGCTGCGCGGAGGCCTGACAGAACCCGGGGGTACTACGGCTGCACTCTGGCAATACATCCACCCCGTCCTCAACAAGGCTGAGTTCGGCGGTAAGACCGGAACCTCCAACAATCACTCCGACGCCTGGTTCGTGGGAGTGACGCCCAAGTTGGTCGCCGGAGGATGGGTTGGCGGTGAGTACCGCAGCATCCATTTTCGCACGGGACAGCTTGGTCAGGGCAGTCGCACGGCACTTCCCATCTTCGGAAAGTTCATCCAGAGGGTATTATTGGACAATCGCTACTCCCGCTACCATGCCAAATTCCCCGAGGCACCAGAAAGTGTAAAGCCCAGCGAGTACCAATGCGCCCCCACCATCTTCCCCTCCGACACCATCATGGCTGACAGCCTCATCCTTGAAGGTTTTTCCTTTATTGACGGAGTACCGGGCCCGGAATCCTCACCAGCCATCCCGGAATCCGAAAATCCTGCTGCTCCTGAACCCGAAGACATTCAAACGCCCCTTCCTTAAAGTGTTGCAGACTGCCTTTTCCGTTAAATAACCTTAATACCTCGAGCGCACGCGCGGGTACTTCCTGATTTATTACTACCTTTGGCCGATAAAACACACCAAAACAGTCATAAACGTATGAGTATTCGCACTACCCTGGCCCTTGCACTTGCACTCTGCATGGCAGGCGGCGTAAGCGCCAAGAAGAAGACGGCTGCTTACCTCTTCACCTACTTTACTGGAAACGCACCCGAAAAGGAACAGATTTGCTACGCCATTTCTGAAGACGGATGGAACTACACGCCGCTGAACGATGGCAATCCGATTATTGCCTCGGCAGACATCGCACGCACGGGTTGTGTCCGAGACCCTCACATCCTCCGTGGTCCGAACGGATGGTTCTACATGGTCGTCACCGACATGAAGTCCAGCCTCGGATGGGCCAGCAATCGCGGCATGGTGCTCATGCGCAGCAAAGACCTCGTCAACTGGAAACACAGCACCATCCACTTCCCCGAACGCTACAAGGGCACGATGTTCGAACACGTTACCCGTGTATGGGCGCCTCAGACCATCTATGACCCCAGAACCAAGAAGTTCATCGTCTATTTCTCCATTCTTACGGATGACGGCTCCTGCCCCTACGACCGTGTTTACTGGGCGTATGCAAACAAGGACTTCAGCGACTTCGAAGGAGAACCGAAACTGTTGTTTGACATGAAGAGTGCCAGCATCGACACAGACATCGTACAGGATGATGAAGGTCTCTACCACATCTTCTTCAAGACCGAGGGACAACGCGAGAAAGGCATCAAGCAATTCATCGCTTCCGACTTCTACGACGGACGCACCTGGAAACTGCAGGACGGCTGGTGTCAGGATACCAACAAAGCGGTGGAAGGCTCCGGCGTCTTCCGTCTGCACGACGGCAACTGGGTTCTGATGTACGACTGCTACACCAGCGGACATTATCAGTTCTGCAAGAGCACCGACAACCTGAAGACTTTCCACCGCGTACAGGACACCAAGACGGAAGGTGCCTTCACACCGCGCCACGGAACCGTCATCGCTATCACGGAGAAAGAGCTGAAGCGCATCCAGAAAGCTTTCCCCAACACCAAATGAAGTTGAAAGTTGAGAGTTTATCGTTTAACGTCTTAAACTTGAAACCATCAAACTTGAAACTGGTCGGGTGTCGCGCGTATTCGCGCGGCCAACAGATTGCCAATACAAAGTAATAAAGAACAACATCATGAAACGGTTCCTCCTTACAGTTCTCCTTGCCCTGGCCACCACCGCAGGACCGGCATTTGCCGCCAACACCTCCACCACCGTGGATCAGGTGACTACGGCCGTGGTGCTTTCCACAGACGTGGACTACCACATCACCTCCACCACTCCCTTCTCCGACACGGGCTCCATCGACATCACCAATACAGACCACGCAGTCATCATCTTCGACAACCTCAAGCCCTCCTTGGCCCTAAAGCAACTCAGCCATATCACGATTAACGGCGTAAATGCTGTCAGTGAGACCAATTGCCAGATCCGCATCTACAACCGGGGTGCACTTCTCCTACCTTATGGCAAGGAAAGCAATGCCGCCAACGGATTCCACCCGCTCGTGGTCTATGACGAAAGAAATTGCGAGGGTAACTCTTGCGAGCTTTACGGTCTCGAGAATTCCAACGGATTCATGAATACACTTACCGCAGCTAAGTTCAACAATAAAATCCGCAGCTTCACCCTCAAGCGTGGCTACATGGTCACCTTCTCTCTCCGCACTGGCGGCTACGGCTACAGCCGCTGCTTTATTGCCGACAAGGCCGACCTTGTCGTGAACTCCCTGCCCACCCTCATGGATAAGCGAATCTCCTCTTACCGCATCTTCCGCTGGCAAAATACCAGCAAGTCAGGACTTGCCAGCGACACCCGCAAGGAAGCTGCCGCCGCCTTAAACGCCATCAGTTGCTACGACTGGGGAACGGGCGTCAACCTTCTGCCCGACGTCGAGTGCGTGCCCAATCATATCTACGAGGACTATCCCTCGCCTTCCGCTTGCGGCGGTGTAACCTACTCCTGCCACATGAAGACCAACAACGAGCCGGGAAACAGCGCCGACGATCATCCGCAGACTGTGGACGAGATTCTCAACAACTGGCAGAACCTCATGCGCACGGGACTGCGCCTCTGCTCTCCCTCTTCCCACGACGGCAGCCTCGCACATCTCCGTGCGTGCCTCGACTCCATCGACGCGCGCGGATGGCGATGCGACATCATCGACCTCCACTGCTACTGGGCTGAAAGCAGCTTCAACACTTGGAGCTTCTACGACCAATGGGCCAACAAATACGGTCGTCCCATCTGGATTTCCGAATGGGTCTGGGGAGCATCGTGGAACAGTAACGGGGCCTTTGCCAACGGCGTCACCGAGGCACAGAACCGCGATGCGGTAAAGCGTATCACTGAGCAGCTTAACGGCTGGGACTGCATCGAACGTTATTTCTACTGGAACAGCGAGCGTGACCCGTCCAAGATATATAAGGACGGTCAGCTTACGCCCGCAGGAGAATATTACGCCAGCATGAACACTGGCATCGGCTATTGCAACTACAAGAACTACATTCCTAAGACGCCACGCTTCTACACCATCAACGACCTGACAGTGGATTTCAATTCCAGAACAGGAGCTTGCAAATACACGTGGACCAACAAGAACTACGACCTGACCGACCAGACCATCCTTCAGAAGAAAGATGGAATAAAATGGATAGATTTAGACACACTCAATTACACCGAAGCATTGTCTCGTTCCTTCTCCAAAACCATCGTGCCTAATGAAAATATCGGTCTGAACGAGTTCCGACTGAAATGTGTTGATGCAGACAACAAGATTCGTTACAGCAACATTGTCAGCTTCTTCATCGGAGGTGCCACAAGCTATGGAGACATCATGGCTGGGCGCATTGAGTCCAACACAACAGATCCCTCAACAATCTATTTTGCAAAGCAGAGCACGGCACCCGTCATCATCACAGGTATACCCACCTACAAGAACACGGCAAACGGAGTTATCAACCATGTCAACACCATTGGACTGGAAAACTTCAAATTCAACTTCGACGCGTGGACGGAAGGAAAAACCATGACGTTCTCCAACACGGAATCCACCGACTACATCATCTTACAGCCCGGTGAGTACAATTGGGGAGAAATGCTCGCGAAGGTAGATACTTGTAAATACCTTTCAGGTGAAACACAGAGTATCCTAAGCCGTGGTGACACGATTGAAGTGTTCTTCAAGCAACCCTTTGAAGAAGGAATTAAGCCTATTGTTCTGTTGCAGAATGTCGTTTCACAGACGGGTTTTCCCACGACTCCAAGGTTGCTAGAAGTAACGAATAAAGGTTTCAAAATGAAACTTATCCGTCAGTCTACCATCACTAAACTCCCCGCCTGGCAGACTACCTATTATATTGCCATCACTCCAGGTTCCGCCGAATTGGAAGGGACGGGTATGCGCATCCACGCCGGTATTTGCTCAGAAAAGGTTGGCGGTGTTTCCTATGTATCCAACATCTTCCGAGACGAGAAAGGGGACACACTCTTCCTGCACGAACCTTTCATCCTGGCAAACTCCCAGACCAACAATCTTGAATACCCCAGCGTATTCCGCAAAAATTCCGACATTCTAACTACTATGGCAAACGCAGAAGGCGTAGAGGAAACTGTCCAATACGGTATACGTGTCCGCCGCCAGATGGATCCCACGGTAACAATACCAACGGGAGGCAACAACGCTGAAAAGAACGGTGACTTTATCGGATGGATAGCCATCGATAAGGCTCCCCAAGGCATCAATGTGGGAGTTCTGTCACCCAATGCCTGCCGGGATTTCGTCGTGAATGTCGAGGGACGAAGCATTGTTCCGTCCGACCCCAAAGCCCGCATTTTTAACGTCAACGGATTGCAAGTCAAGGCTGGCGTAACCCTGCCCGCAGGCATCTATGTTGCCACCAATGGCAAGCGCAGCATCAAGGTACTTGTCCGTTAACCTGTAGACCTCTTGACCTCATAAAGCTCGGGGACTGTCGCAACAATGACAGTTCCCGAGCTTTAACATTTGAAAGACTCGCTCTGTTAAATAACCTTAACAGATGGAAAATAATACAGGGATTAGAACATCGTGAAATGAAAAAAGCCTTAAATTTGTGCACTAAATAGCTCCAAATGATACCATAAAGTGCCCTCAAAAAGCACTTTTTCCGCCTTGTTGTATAAACTAAACAATATCTAATAATCTCAAATTCAATGTGTATGAAAAACCTATTAAGCACATGTAGCAAGTACACAGCGCGCGCGCTTGTGTTAGTGGCTGTTTGTGGTCTTTCGGGGTCGTGCACGGATGACTTCATCCTCGACGATGAAAAACCGTCGTGGCTGAACTCCAGTATCTACGACGGCCTGAAGAACGACGGTCGCTTCACCTACTACATTCGGTTGCTCGAGGATCCCGACATCAACCCCATTGATTCGGCGACGGGAGATTACAAGCAGCGACCGCTTTCTGAAATCCTCAGCCGCACAGGCTCGAAGACCGTTTTCGTCGCCAACGACGAAGCATGGGAGAAGTTCTTCCGCCATAATGCCACATTGGCAAAGAACAATCCTTGGCACAACGCCACCAGCTATGCAAACCTCTCCCAGGCACAGAAGAAACTGCTCATACACGGCAGTATGCTCAACAATGCCATCGTCATGGAGAATCTGGCCAGCAGCGACGGCGGTAAGGATCCAGACGGCAATCAGACTTCCCCGCAGCGAGGCGTCTACATGCGCCGCTACACTGACGTCGTAAACACCGACACGGTCACCTATCTCGCTCCCGATGAAGTACCGTATGCCTACAATGCCGAGAAGGTTTACGAACCCGAATATAACAAAGACGGTTCCATCGCCCGTCAATTCGTTCCCGAACCGAACTACTGGCTCTGGTATAAAAAATCTGGCAAAGGTATCCATTACGTTTCCGACTCTACCGCCAATATGATGCTCCACTTTACCTCTGAGCACATGGCCAATAACGATATCACCGACGCAGACTTTGAGAAGTTTATGGGACGTACCCGTCGTGCAGGTGACGTACACATCTACGACGCTCTCCTCATCAGTCAAGACAGTGTGGCCGAAAACGGATACATCAACCAGACCGAGAAGGTCATCGCTCCACTCCCCAATATGGCCGAAGTTATCCGCACTTCCGGGCGCACCAATATCTTCAGCCACATGCTGGACCGCTTCTCCTATCCTGTCTACAGCAAGGAAATCACCAAAGCCTATAACACCTTGCACCCCGAAGCACCCATCGATTCCATTTTTATCAAGAGATATTTTGCCTCCTTCGGTGCTGACCACAAGTCAACTCTTACCAATCCTCTCGACAAGAGAGAGTTCCAGGACAGCGATGGTAAAGTCTACCTGAAATATGATCCAGGATGGAACGAATTCTATGACGAGAAAGATCAACGTGCTGACATGGCCACCATGTTCGTTCCTAGCGACGACTGCCTTTGGGAATACTTCAATCCCAACGGTGGTGGATGGCAGTTGGTCATGACCTACTCCCAGACATACTCCAAGAACCCGAACATCAGGGTGGAAAAGGGCGACTATGCCACACTCTATGACCTTATCGACGACATTCCGCTCTCTACCCTTCAGGCTCTTATCAAGGTTATTCAGTTCCCATCGTTTACAGCCGCCGTTCCCAGTAAGATGGTCAAGCTTCCCAACGATGCCAACGAAGACCTCTTTGATCCGACCGATGTTGACCAGATTGACACCTGTTTCATCGCCAACAACGGAGCCGTATATATAATGAATAAGGTGTATGGTCCTGCCGACTACACCTCTGTAGCCGCTCCCGCTTATATCAGCAAGACCAACCGCATCATGAAGTGGGCCATCTACAATGGCGACGTGGAAGAAAAAGATCAGATGCATATCAACTACTTCGCCTACCTGAAGGCCATGAAGTCTAAATTCACCTTCTTCCTTCCCAGCGACGTAGCCCTGTTGAACTATTATGACCCCGTCAGCTTCACGTCCAATAAGAAGCGTATCCTCTCGATGACCTACACTGGTTCAGATAAGGACACTTGGCCTCTGACTACGGCACTTTATGAATTCGACCTTGCCAATGGAACCAGAGGTGCTCAATATCCTCGAACGGAAACTATTTCTCAGAAAGAAGTTGTAAACCGTCTGAAGGACATCCTTGAGAGTCACACCATCGTCCATAGTGACTCCACCAATTCCATTGACAGCGAAGACGAATACTATATCGCCAAGAATGGTTCTGCCCTCAAGGTCATCCGCGATGCTGATGGCACCATCATTGGCGTGAAAGGCGGTTTCCAGCTTGAGAACGACCGCCACGGAATCTTCCAGGACGAAAATGGTATCAATGAAATAAAGATTCCAGAAGGTCACACACATAATATGACCAACGGTCGTACTTACGTGCTCGATGACAGTCCTATCATTCCTGCCAGTAAGAGTGTCTATGGTATCCTGAACGAAGATACCACAGAAAATAACCCCTTCAAGAAATTCTTTGCTTTGACGATTCCCAACGACACGGTGATTGAAGTCTGTGGCCTTGTAGCCTCCAAAACAGCAGCCAAAGACAAGCCCCGCCTGATTAGCAAATACCACACCTTCATTGACAGGGCGAGTGAAACGGGTAACGGTGGCGGTGTCGACCAGAACGTCCAGTTCTTCAACAACTACCGCTATACCCTCCTCGTTCCTACCAACGAAGCTATTCAGAAAGCTATTGATAACGAATTACCGACGTGGGAAAGTATTGAGGCTGATTGGCATAGTCTCCCGACGTACAACGATTTGAAAGATTCCATATACAATGGAAAGGCATACATCTATTTTGTTATCAATGACAACCGCAAAGACGATGATGGGCATGCCTGTGGCGACACCATTTGGTTGTCAGAAATCGAGAAGAGCTTGAAGACCTCCACGGTGATGAAGAAAGACGTGAAGGCTCTGTTGGCCGACAACGTTCCCTGTTTGAGGCACACCGACAGCCTCCGCATCCAAGCTAAAATCACCTACATCAACAACTTCATCCGCGGCCACTTCCTCGACAACAGCATCTTCGCAGACAAGAGCGAACGCAGAAATACTGAATTCGTAACTTCAAGCTACAACAGCAAACTTGGTGTCTTCGTCAAGGTGAATGTTCAACGTGTGAAAACAGGCGGCGAAACCAAGATGATCGTCCAAGATGAAAACGGAGGACAACCTTTGACAGTTACAGAGATCAAGAACCTCATGGCACGCGACATTGTCTGCACCCGCAATGGTAAGAACAAGACCCCGACAGGTGAAAAATCCTTGAACAACATCATCATCCAAGGCTCCAGCTTCGCCGTTATCCACCAGATTCCTGGTGTGCTCAACCACACCGCACTTGTTGACGGCAAATACAAAGTACATTGGGAGGATGCCAATCAAGCTGCGGCATATATCCGAGCTCATGCCATTCAGGATGAATCCGCCTATTCCAGAAAAATCCAGCAACTGAAGCAAGACTATGAATAAGATTATAAAACTGATACTGCTGTGGGTTGTATGCTTCACGGCAACCAATGTGAGCGCACAGCGTCGCATTTCGGGTACTGTATCGGACGACATTGATGTGGTGCCGGGAGCTAACGTGGTTGAGCGAGACAAGAACAACCGTATCGTCAGCGCTACGGTTACCGACATGAACGGTAACTTCACCCTGAACATCAAGAGTCCGGATAATACCCTCGTCATCACCTGTATGGGTCTGAAGCCTTGGTCACAAGTCATCGGAACCCGCAACGTCTTCAAGGTGACGCTCTCCGATAATACCAAGCAGATGACCGAGGTCAAGGTTGTCGCCAAGAAGAAACAACAGTCAGGTGGTCTGAGCATCCCAGTCCGCGAATTGGCGGGTGCCACACAGACCTTCAACATGGACGAAATGGAAGGTATGGCCTTCGAGTCCGTTGACCAAGCACTGCAAGGCCAGATTGCCGGTCTCGACATCGTGCAAAATTCGGGTAACCTTGGTGCTGGTACAACCATGCGCCTGCGCGGTACTTCTACAATCTATGGTAACGCCCAGCCGTTGATTGTCGTCAACGACCACATCTTCGAGCTTCCAGAAGACGCCCAGACCGTGAATTTCGAGGAAATGGACAACGAGGAACAATTCTCCACCCTGCTGAACGTGAACCCTGAGGACATTGAGAGCATCGAGGTACTGAAGGACGCCTCCACAGCCAAGTGGGGTAGTCGTGGTGCCAACGGTGTCATCGAGATCAAGCTCCGTCGTGGTCACCGTGGTCCTACGAACGTCACCTTCTCCTACCGCTTCAACGGAACTTGGCAGCCCGACGGCTACAAAATGCTCGATGGTGACGGTTACACCATGATGCTAAAGGAAGCCTATTACAATCCCCAGCAGATTGAACCGCGCAACGCCGATTACGGTGCCATCTATGAATTGGACTACAATACGGAAGTTCCTTACATCTACAACCACTTTAACCAGAACACCGATTGGATTAACGAAGTCAAGCAATTCGGTAAAGAACATAAATATTATGTAACCCTCTCAGGCGGTGGTGAGAAGGCCACCTTCCGCGTATCGGCTGGTTACAACACATCCACCGGCTCCATCATCGGCCAGAAGATGAATCAGTTCACCACGTCTACAGCTTTAGACTATTGGGTCAGTGACCGCATCAAGTTCGAGTCCAACATCGGTTTGACGTTCACTACCAACAACAAGAACTACGGCAACGACATTCTTGGACGAGCCATGAACGCTATGCCCAATATGGGCATTTATGAGGTTGATGCTCAAAACAACCCCACAGGACGTTACTTCAATATGCTTCCTCTTGCTGCCACTATCAGTGGTGACGAAGCTTCTGGATCCAAAAACAACGGGCAACAGACCAGTTGGCCGTTACGTGATATGTTCCTAAACGGAAATCCTATCGCACGCGCCGAACTCGCTTGGAACAAGGAACGTCAGTACAACCTCACCCCGCAGTTCAGTATCACCTACAAGCTTCTCGGCAAGGACGACGACCACACCCAGTTGAACTATAAGGGTGACGTCCAGTTGAATATCTACAATACCTCCAACGACGAGTTCATCCCTGCCGAAATCCACAACATGGAATGGCAGTTCGGTGGTGACGACGGTCTGAGATGGTCCAATGTTCGCCATTCCAACCAGCGTAATGAAGTAGGAAACAGCGAGTATAAAAGCTTGGAGTTCACTACTCGCCACGACCTGCAGTTCTATCCCAAGTTCAGTAACGAGGACATCAGCGTCAGCGCCCTCGCCCGTTGGGAACTGGCAAGCGGTACCTCCAGCCGCCAGAACACCGGTCTCTGGAATGTGCCTAACGGCATTACCGACCCCACCGTAACCGCCCTCATCAATGCTATGGGTGCCAGCAACAACGAATGGCGCAACACAAGCTTCTTCGGACAGGTTCACCTCTCCTACAAGAGTAAGTACAATCTGGACGCCTCTATCCGCGCTGACGGTTCCACCAACTTCGGCGAGGGCAACAAGTTTGGTTATTTCCCCTTCGTCGGTGCTCGTTGGAACATCATCGATGAGAAATTCATGGATTGGTCTCGTGGTTGGCTTAGTATGTTGGCATTCCGTCCCACGTGGGGTGTCACAGGTAATACGGGCGGCGGTGGCTACAACCAATATAACAAGTATTATTCCGCAGGCTTCTATAATGGCCATACCATCGTCAAGCCCGAAAATCTCTCGCTTCATAAGATTCGTTGGGAGAAAACCCGCAAATACAATCTCGGCTTCAACCTCGGTCTGTTCGACGATCTCCTCCAATTCGAATTGGACATCTATGACCACAAGACCACCGACCTTATCATGAACAACATGCGAATCTCCTCGGCCAACGGTTTCAGCAATCTTGCCAAGGTCAACGCTGGTGTCATGCGCAACAAGGGTTGGGACCTGAACTTCCACAGTGGATGGTTTGCCAAGATTGGTAAGTTCCAGATGAAGGTACGTGCCAACGTGGCTCAGAACTTCAACGAAGTTGAGGAGATGGATCCCCTCATCCTCGCCGAGTTAAACGGTTCCGAGAAATATCAGCCAGACAACCTCTCTTACAACCAGCGCGTACAGATTGGCAATGCATTGGGTTCCATCTATGGTCTGAAATACAAAGGCGTTTATCGCTATGACATTGACCACAGTGGCTATACCCGTGCTTCCTTCTCCAAGTATGGTTATGCCGAAAGCGTGCCTGATGGCAACGGTGGTTATCGCAATGCCATCTGGGGCCAGGACGACCTTGACAACGTCGGGACGGGTTGGCATTACAAGCAGAACAGCAATGGTGAATGGGTAAAGGACTATGCCATCAACACTGCTGCCGCAGCTCTCCGACGTGGTGAGAATCACACCTGCCCCATCGCCTACGACGCAGCAGGCAATATGCTGACCGACCGTCAAGGCAACCCGCTTCCCATCTATTATGCCTACGAAGATCACAACTCAATCTATCCGTTCCAGGGTGGTGATGCCATTTACGAAGACATCAACCACGACGGCCAGATTGACCGCTACGATATGGTCTATCTCGGCAACTCTAACCCGAAGTGCAACGGTGGTTTCGGTTTGACCTTGAAGTACGAGCGTTTCCAGATTGTTACGGGCTTTAACTTCCGTATCGGTAACGACATAGTCAACCTCGCCCGCATGAATGCCGAATCCATGCTGACCAATGTCAACCAGAGCTTTGCCACTACTTGGCGTTGGCGTAAGAACGGCGATGAGACCACGATTCCACGCGCTCTCAACAACCAATACTTCACCAGCCACAACTCCCTGCCCAGCGACCGCTACGTAGAAAAGGGCGACTACCTCCGCCTACAGTACGTACAGTTCAGCTATGAGTTCGATGCCAAGAAGCTGAAGAAATATGGTATCCGCAATCTGAAGCTCTTCGCCTCCATAAACAACCTCTGGTGCTGGACTAAGTATACGGGTGTAGATCCCGATGTCAGCCCTCAGGGTTACTCCGTGGCCTCCGATAACAACCGTACCCCGCGTACACGTTCGTTCACCGCAAGTATCAATCTCGGATTCTAAAACGACAGACCGATATGAAAAGAGTTAAGTTATTTTCCAACATAGCACTGATGGGCCTTATGGCCCTCGGTGCCACCTCCTGCTCCGACTGGCTGACCCTCTACCCTCAGGATCGCATCGTAGAAGAGAACTTCTGGGAGGACAAGAACGACCTTGACGGCGTTCGCTATGCCATCTATCAGCAGATGGAGTCCACGCTCAACAAGTTCATCATCTGGGGTGACCTTCGTTCTGACAACTACGAAATTAACCCCGAAAAGGACAACTATATGGGCAGTTATGATACGTATAAGAAAATCATGGACGCCCAACCGGACTCTGCCATGAGCGAGTACGACTGGGGTAGTGTCTACACCACCATCAACTACTGCAACAAAGTCCTTTTCCACGGCCCCGAAGTCCTGGAGAAAGATCCGCAGTTCTCACCTACCGAATGGCAACAGATGGAAGCTGAGGTGAAGGGACTCCGCGCCCTCAACTACTTCTATCTGCTCCGCGCATTCAAGGACATCCCCTACTCTACCAAAGTCATCAATGCTGATGACGAGGTCATGAATTTCCCAGTGACCAACCAGTTGGCAGTCCTCGACACTATCATCATGGACGTAGTTCCTGTAGCAGATCATGCCCGCAACCGCTATACCCAAAGTGGTGACACCTACTACCTCATGACGAAGAGTGCCATCTATGCCTTATTGGCCGACATGTATCTCTGGCGCAGTGCTTTACGCCAAGGACGTGGATTTGCAAAGAATTTTATCGACAGTGACCTTGACAGTGTCATCTTCTATGGTCAACGATCCATCGACGCCTTGGCTGAGCGCAACCAAGCTTCCACATCTGAGTTCGGTAGCAGTCGTAGCCTGACTGATGATTTCGATAGCGGAATCCTCCATGCCGAACTTATCTCCAACGATGGTATGAGAGAAGCTTATGAAGGACAGGCTTCACCTATCGTGACCAGCTACACTCTGATATTCAACAATCAGAACAGCATCGAAAGCATTTTCGAGTTACCATTCCTCAATAAGGATAATCGCAATAGCGACTTCATCGGAGGTTTCTTCGGCAATAGCCACAACCACCTTATTGTCAACCAAAACATCATCTCGGCGATGTACAGCAACTACAACGACAAAGAAGGTAAGAAGGACAGTCGTATGTGGTACAGTGCACAAGGTAATATCTCCAACCTCTCTTCCAGTAGAAATTCTGCTGTGAAGCCTCGCATCTTAAAATATAACAATTGTTCCTTCAAGATGCAAGACGAGACTACCGTCAGCGCAGATATTAGTTCCATCTCTTACAAGAACTGGATTATCTACCGTTTGACAGATGTCATGTTGATGATGGCCGAGGCTAACGTATACAGGGCCTCAACCCCAAGCAATGACGATGCAAACTTCAAATCAGCCAAGGCAATTGTGGACGCCATCCACAAGCGTTCTGTCGTAGACGAAGAAGTATCTCCTGAGATTGAAACGAAGAAAGATATAGTTAATGCAAATGGCACCACAAAGAAGGTTGATAAGACTCTTGAAGACCTTCAGGATGACTACGCGAAGTTAGTCTATTCCGAGCGCCAGATGGAACTTTTCGGCGAAGGACGCCGCTGGTTCGATCTCGTGCGCTATGCTGAGCGCAACGCGTCGTGCGATGTGGAGGAAAGCGAGTACTCCGGTAACGATTCCATCATGGCCAATGAGAACTATGGTTCACTCTTACCCGACCCTCGCGAACCTCAATATAACGACGGCTCTCGCGGTGTAGGCAAGATGATGGCTAATTTCCTCTCCAAAGCCTATCCGAAGGATGCATCATCCATCCGCCAGCGCATCAAGAACCGCTACGGCCTCTATAGTCCCATCTACTATATGGAGCGCCGAGCCAACCACTACCTTATTGACCAGAACCCCGTCTGGGATCGCGAGAAAAACTGAATTTCTGTAGAGCTCACTCACTATGAACGCTATGCAACCAATTCAATGCTTCGGGAAAGCCCGCTTCCTGCTTATGCTAATCGGTATCGGTTGGCTATTGGGAGCGTGTACCGAGGAAATTGACACCTCCAATCGCTATACCTTCACTGAGGAAACTATCCTCAGCTATTTGGAGAAGCAGGCAGACTATAGCGAATATGTCGAACTGCTCCGCCAGGTGCCGGTGAGCGACTACTCTAAGTCCACCATGGCCCAGTTGCTTTCTGCACGAGGAAAATACACGGTCTTTGTCCCGAATAACAAAGCCATCCAACTCTATTTGGACAGCTTGCAACGCAAGGGCATCATCACCGAAGCCTCTTGGGATGGTTTCCCGAAGGAAGACCCGGAAGAACTGGCAAAATTAGGACAGATGAGTATACTTGACTCCATTCAGCGGGTGATTGTCTACAACAGCATCATCAACGGAGGTGATCTCACCTATTACGAGACTGGACAGTTCCCCGGCAAGGGAGAGGAGTTCCCCATCCCCAATCTCAACGACCGTAAGCTCACCGTGGTCTATGGCAGCATCAACACCGATAGCATCTACATCAACGGCAAGGCACCTCTCTCCATGGGCAACCGTGATATTAAAGCCATAAACGGTTGCATCCACGAGGTGGAGCAAGTCATAGCTCCGAGCGATGATCGCATGATTACGCTCTTCAAGCGATGGGCCAACGGAGGCACCTGCTATACCGTCATGTCCAATCTGATTGTGGCTTGCGGCCTCGAAGATACTCTCAGTGCCTACCGCGACGAAGAATGGGAGCGGGTGGTTCAGGAAGAGATTGTCAAGCCTCTCCCCACCCACACTTCTTTCGGACAAGAAGGCAGCCTGCCGACTCACCGCATGTATGGTTTCACCATCTTTGCAGAGATGGACGAGGTCTGGGAGGAAGCGATTGGTAAGTCTGCCGATGAGATAACCATCGATGACGTCAAGGAGTACCTGAAAAAATCAGGAGCCTTCACGGATGCCGGTACGACCTACGATGACAACTACACCGATGAGAACAACATCATCAACCAGTTCGTCACCTACCACATCCTTCCGATGCGTCTATCTCGGGACAAGCTCGTAGTCCACTACAATGAGAAAGGCTACAGCTACAAGACCAGCCGAAGCTACACCATTCCCATCTCCGACTTCTACACGACCATGGGCAAGCCCCGTCTGATGAAGATTTACGAGAGCTATGAGAGCGAAGGCATCTATATCAACCGTTTCCCTGTTCTCCGCAATGGACGCGGCGACTATGGTCCCGAAGGCAAGTACGGCTACATCAACGATTACCATGAAAGTGGTAGATTCAAGGATATCCAAGGCATCGCCCTTCGAGCAGACGAGAACGAAGGAATTGAAATCCTCAATCCTGCTGACGTCAATGTTCCCCAAGACGAAGTGCTCAATGGCATCATCTACCCCCTTCGCAAGATGATGGCCTGCACGGATAATGTTCGCACTCAAATGATGAACCAACGCATCCGCATTGACGTGGCCACCATGTTCCCCGAAATGTTGAACAACGACCTTCATGGTGGAAAACAGGTCTATAGCGAAACGGGTAAAGCGACCAAGTGCCGTGGCATCCCGACCAACTATCCCTACCTCGCCGACGTGGAAATCAAGGAGAACACCTTGTTCTACTACCTTTCCGGTTTCGACTGCGGTTGGTGCAACATGGAAGCCGACGAGTTCAATGTCATCGGCCGCTATGAGTTCACGATGAAGTTGCCACCCGTGCCCAAGGAAGGCCAGTACGAACTGCGTTTCGGAGTAGCCACAGGTTCCTACGTCCGCAGTATGGCCCAAGTCTATTGGGGACCCAACAAGGACTACATGCCGGCCCACGGCATTCCTATGGACCTTCGCCAGAGTGGACTCTATCGTCATCTCAGGGTCAATGGAAGTAATCTCTTACAGGAATCTAGCATCGGATGGGAAGAAGACACCGACGACCAAGGCTACAACGACGAAGTTGAGAAAAAGATGCGCAACAACGGCTTTATGAAAGCCCCCGAATCCTGGACGGCAAAACTGGGAACAACGGAAACTGTGCGCAGTTACGAGTACATCACCCGCCGTATCATTCTCAACGAGAAGATGGAACCGAACAAGAACTACTACATCAAGTTCAAATCCGTCCTCGATGCAGAAAGCAAGGAATTCTTTATGGACTACATTGAGTACGTGGCCAAGGAAGTCTACGACAACCCTAACGAAAGCGAAGATATCTGGTAATATCAACGAGTAATATCAACAAAAAAAACATAAAATTATGAATCACAATACGTTCAAACTATGCCTCCGTCAAGGAGCCTTGATCATCGGAATCCTGATGACCTTTGCCTCATGTACGGAAGACATAGATATGAGCAATCGCTACACTTTCACGGAATATACTGTTCTCAGTTATCTGGAACAGGATTCGGTCTACAGCGAGTATGTAAAGCTTATAAACCGTGTAACGATAAGCAGGACATCCAAGTCCACTGTCGCCCAGTTGCTCTCGGCACGCGGGCACATCACCTGCTTTGCACCCAATAACGAAGCTATTCAACATTATTTGGACACCCTTTACCTCAAGTTTAAGGATCACAAGGAGACTCCTATGACGTCTGCCTCATGGGACGGCTTCCCCAAGGAAGATTCCGCCGCTCTGGCAAACCTTGGAAAGAAGACCCTCATAGACTCAATCCAACAGGTAATCGTGTACAATAGTATCATCGACGGCGGCGATAACAAATACTACGAGACTGCAGCCTTCCCTGATGGCGATGACGAGGAATTTGACCTTCCCAACCTGAACGACCGCAAGCTGACAGCCAAGCGCGATTCTGCCAATTCTGACATCATTTACATCAATGGCTACTACCCCGTGCACATGCAGCACCGCGACATCCAAGCCATCAACGGACGCATCCATGAGATGCTTGCCGTTATTGCTCCGAGTTCAGACTCGATGAAGGACAAGCTGCTTGACTGGGCCAAGGAAGGTGGTACAAAATACCGCGTGATGGCCATGCTGATTTGCGCCTGCGGCGACTCCCTGCTCAACACTCTGGAGTTGAAGCGCGACGTTAAATGGGATCAGTTATTGGAAACTGGCGAGATTACGAACATACAGGATTTGGGGTCTGAAGGCTCTGGAAACGGATACATTCCTGACAGCCGCAAATACGGCTTCACCATCTTCGCCGAGACCGATGATGTATGGGAAGCAATCCTCAACAAGGCGGCTGACGAGATTACCGTGCAAGATGTTAAGCAATACCTGGAAAATGCCGGATTATTCCCCGGTGCCGACACCAGCGATGACTACACCCTCGAAGACAACATCATCAACCTCTTCACGACCTACCACATCTTGCCCGAACGCCTCACGCGTGACAAACTCGTCATCCACTACAACGAATTAGGCTATAGCTGGAAGACTTCCCGTTCCTACACCGTAGCCACTGAGGAGTTTTATACCACCATGGGCAAGCGTCGCCTCATGAAGCTCTATGAGAGCTTTGAGAGTAAAGGCATCTACATCAACCGCTTCCCCGTACTGCGTAACGGCCGTGGAAAATATGCTCCTGAAGAACTGGACGTCAACGACTACCACGAGAGCGGCACGTTCAAGTCCCCCTTAGGCACTATGGCTTTCGATAATGAGAACGAAGGAATACGTGTCGAAGAAAGTGATACCTCGGCAACGGTGGAAAACATGATGAACGGTATCATATACCCCATCAAGAACCTGTTGGTCTATTCCGAAAATGTGGCAGCCCAGCTGAAGAACCAGCGCATCCGCTTCGACTTGGCCAGCGTCTTCCCCGAAATGATGAACAACGACCACCGCGGACGCCGCACGGCCTACTCTACTGGCCACGCCCGCAACCGTGGTTTCCCAACCAATTACCAGTATTTCAGCAATTGCGAAATCAAGGAAGGTACCCGCTTTTTCTACCTCAACGGTCTGGATCAGAACTGGTACAACTGGCAAGGCGATGAATTCAACATTGTTGGTCAGTACGAATTTACCATCACTCTCCCGCCCGTTCCCGCAGACGGTCAATACGAACTGCGCCTTGCCGTGCAGTGTAACAGTTCTGTCCGCAGTATGTGTCAGGTCTATTGGGGACCGGACAAGAACTATCTGCCCGCAGCCGGCATCCCACTCGACATGCGACTCGGCGGCGATGGACGTCACCTGACCAGCGGTGTTGCAGAAGACAACACCGTCGGATGGGAATTAGACAGCGGCGATCCAGGAACTGACGACGAAACCGACAAGAAAATGCGCAACAACGGCTTCATGAAAGGCCCCCAACACTACAGTGCTGTCCCGGGTACCATGGATGCCGTACGTAAGTCACCTCTCAAGCTCCGCCGTATCATGGTCAGCGACCGCATGGAAGCCAATAAGACCTATTACCTAAAGTTCAAGAATGTGCTCCAGAGCACCGAAAAACAGTTCTACATCGACTATATCGAGTACTGCGCCAAGGAAGTCTACGACAATCCTCAAGAAGGCGAAGACATCTGGTAAAAAATCAATAAAACAACACTAATATGGTTAAAAAGTTTTTCAGAATCATCCAGACAGGATTAGCCGCCACCGTTGTCTTATGGGGTATGTCGGCCTGCACCGATGACCACTTCGACGTCCAAGACAGCGGAGATGGCCTGGATGCCAATGCGACGCTGACCCTCTGGGAGCAAATCACAGCCAGGAAAGACCTGACCCGCTTCGCTTCCATCTTGGAACAGACGCCCTACTTTAAGGACGAGACCCATTTGACCTTCAAGGACAAGGCCAAGACCGTGCCTTACACGTACAAGGATGTGCTCAGTGGCACGCAAATCCTGACCGTCTTCGCACCGACGGACGATGCGATTTCCGATGCTGAGTACCAACAATACCTGACACTGCTGAAAGGCAGCACCAGCGACAAGTACGATGTCTACCTCCGTTTGGTCGGCAACCACATTTGCCGCAACCGCTTCACGGCAACGGGTACGGGCAATGAGAAACTGGTCATGATTAATGGTAAAAAGGCAACCTTCAGCCGCGACGGGAAGACTTTCAAGGACATTCCCTTGCTCAGTAAAGACGGTGAGCCCTGCTACAACATTCCGGCCGTCAACGGAACCCTGCACCTCATCGATGAGCAATCCAGTTTCAGTTACAACATCTACGAGTACATCAAGGCCAATGGCGACCAGTACTCACGCCTGAAGGACTGGATTACCCAGTACGACACCGTATACCTCAACACCTATCAGAGTGTTGAATACGGATCCGACGAGAACGGTATGCCCATCTATGTGGACAGCGTCTACACCCGTACAAACATTCTGTTCCACTACGGTAGCTACTCCAAGACTGGTGAGAAATGGATCATGAACATCAAGACCTTTGCGGGCAACTTGGAAGCCGAGGACAGCGTATGGGCCATAGCCCTGCCTACGGATGTCGCCTTCGACAATGCTTTTGCCGAGAACGCAAAGTACTATAAGTATGCACAAATGTATGTGGACAAAGATAAGGAGGACGACAATCAAGATGTCACCATCCCTGATGGTCATACCCTGATGAATGCCGACTCCCTCAGCGAGTTGAGCCGCATGATGGATCTCACCTCCTCCCTCCTCTTCAATATCCGTATGCAGCCCCGTAAGAAGGGACAGTCCAAATTCTGGACTGCCGAAGAGTTCCAGTCCGAGAGTTTCTACAAGCTCTTCAACACACAGCGCGACACGTTCTTCGTTGGCAAGGAAATTACAAAGAACGAGAATGTCCTCGACAAGGTTGTGGACTCCACAGCTAACGTCAAGAACTTGATTTTCGACAATAACATTGAGCCTGTCACAGTTTCCAACGGTTTGCTCTATCCCGTCAACAACTGGAACTTCTTCAAGTCTTACCAAGCCAAGGACGTTGAAGTCAAGGTATGGCCCAGTAACATCCTGAACTACGAAAACATGACGACTGCCAAGGACTATATCTCTTTCAACAACGAAACGAGCAAGCTTGTCCAGGACAGCCTTCTCGGCCGCGTCAGCGAAGATTGCTTCATGACTTTCAGCTACGGTGACAACGCTCCCTCCGTGGAACTCAAACTCATCGACAACCAGTTGGATCATCAAATTTTGAGCGGCGTGACGTATGAGTTGGGTATCGCCATGGTGCCTGATTTCTATCGTTGGGATACTGACAGCATCATGGGCGAGACCGAGAATAGGAAGCCCATTTGGAAGAACAAGATGAAGCTGGAAATCACCTACAACAACGGTACCACAAAAACGGACAAGTATGGTACACCTTCTCCTGAAGACAAGACCAAGACCTTCTTCTTCGAGTACAACGGCGAACGAGTGGACACCATTTGGTTAGGCTCCGCCGACAAAGCCACGAATCCTACAGGTCCTATGGAGATAGAGTTCCCCATTTCCTACAAGAATATCAAGAGCTCCTACCCGACCATCAAGCTTAGTTCCAATGCTACTAAGACGAATGTAACGGGTGCCAATGCTGTGTACCAGCATCCGTTCTCCGTCGACCGCATCATCCTGAGAGCGAAAGAATGATTCAATCTTGATTCCCTAAAACATCTGAAAGCTATGAGAAGATTCAGTATTTCCACCCTATACATGGCCACGCGCTCCAGTCTCTGCCTGCTCCTGTTGGCAGGCTTGGGAGCAGCACCGGCATGGGCACAGGACGATGTGACCGAAGACGAACCCGCTCAGGTCGTGCGCCACAAGCCCAAGAAACCCGCAAAGCAATACGCGACCAAATCGGTAGCAGGATTCATCACGGCTGCTGACACGAAAGAACCTCTCGGCGGCGTGCGCGTCCAGGCACTCCAGTTGCCCCAGTACTCCACTCTAACAGAGGAGGACGGTTCCTACAAGCTCGACGTTCCCACTTTCTGCCACGCATTGCTGGTGGATGCTCCGGGCTACAACCTCCTCCAATTGGCTATCAAAGGTTCCGTAGGACAGGATGCCCAATTGATGGCAGATAAATACCAAAGCTACTACACCGATGGAACAACCATCACCTCTCAGCGCACGGTTCACCTCGACGAGACCAGTTCCCTGAGCGTGGAGACCGACATGCAGCGTCTCCTCGAAGGTGACATCCGCTCCATCAACCGCAGTGGCCTTCCTGGCCAGGGAGCCTACTTCACCATCCGTGGTGTGAACTCCATCAATGCCAGCGCCCAGCCCCTGTTCATCATCGATGGCAACATGGTTGACCTCGAAATGGAACGAACCAGCCTCCACGAAGGTTTCTTCAATAACCTCCTCGCAGGCATCGACCCCGAGAATATCGAGAGCGTACAGGTGCTGAAGAATGCCACAGCCCTCTATGGTGCCAAGGGTGCCAACGGCGTGGTGCTTATCAACACCAAGCGCGGCCACAGCCAGGCCACCAAGATTAACGTCCGCATCTATGGCGGTGTTGAGCTGGCTCCCGACAAACTGAGCATGATGGACGGACGCGCCTACAAGAACTACCTCGGCGATCTGGCCAACACGGTCAAGACCGTCCGCGAGTCGAAGTCCGCAGGTCTGGAACAGTTCGCCTTCCTCACCGACAGTCCTTCCAACTACTATGCTCCCGTGTTCAGCAACAATACGGACTGGCAGGAGGATATGTATCACACGGCCTTCACCCAGAACTACAAGATCAGCGTAGAAGGTGGTGACGACATCGGCATGTATGCCCTCTCACTGGGCTATACCGACGGAAAGTCCACCCTGAAGGGCAACGACTTCACCCGTCTGAACCTCCGTTTCAACACGGACATCAAGATGTTCAACAAGATGACTGCCGGTCTGGACATCGCCTACAACCAGACCAGCTACAACATCCTCGACAACGGTTGGAGCGAGAACTACGACATGCAGAACATCGGTTCAACCAACGTCCTCGGACTCGTTCAGGCACCTTTCATCTCGCCTTATGCCTACTTCTACGACGAGCGCACCACAGGTCTGCAACTCTCCAACGACCTTGCTGGTAAATACGCTTCCCAGAACGGTGTCGGCAAGTGGGTTCAGAACCCCTTCGTCTTCCCGAAAGCCCTCGGTATCAACGATGCGCTGCGCAATCCCTATTGGATTATCGAGAACGGCGACGGCAAGAATAAGAACTACGCCGAACTAACCCAGATCAATATCAACTTCTCCCCCAAGTATGAGATTACGAAGCAACTCTCTGTCAGCGATCGGTTCAACTTCACAATGAACCGCAACAACGAGAAGTACTTCCTCCCCATCTCCGGTACCACTCCCTATACACTGACCGACCTGGGCGACATCACCTCTGTCCTGAAGTCGCAGTTCACCAAGGAGACGACTGTCAACAACGACTTCCGCATCGAATGGAAGAACAACTACGGGGCACACACCATCGACGCGTTTGCAGGCTGGCGCTATAACAACTATAGTTACAGCTACACCTACATGCGCGGTTATAACAATGAGAACGACAAGCTGCCAAACATCTCCAAGGACATGGGCTACATGAACTACGGCGGTACAAAGGACAACTGGATTGACATGGCCTACTACGTCAATGCCAGCTACAACTACATGAACCGCTACTTCGCCCAGTTCACGGCTTCGGCTCAGGCCAGCAGCCGTTTCGGCAAGGAAACCAACGACGGATTCCAGTTGGGCGGTGTCAGTTGGGGCTTCTTCCCCAGCCTGCAACTCGGCTGGGTCATCAGCAGCGAGCCTTGGTTCAAGACAGGCAGCGGCATCCAGTACCTGAAGCTGACCGCCGGTGTAGACCAGAGCGGCAACGACGGCGTGGACTACTATGCTTCACGTACCTTCTGGGCCAGCAAGCAGTTCAGCCGCAACACGGTCGGTCTCGTACTGGACAACATCGGTAACACCTCCATCCAGTGGGAAACGACCACACGCTGGAACCTTGCCCTCGAAGGCTCGTTCCTCAACAACCGCCTGAATGCCGGCATCGACCTCTTCTGGAGCACGACCGACAACCTCCTCACCCTGAAGACCCTCGACGACATCGTCGGTACGGGACAATACTGGAGCAACGACGGCCAATTGAAGAACCGGGGATTTGAACTCCATGCCAATGCCGCACTCATCAACCACAAGGATTGGAAGTGGGAACTAGGTGCCACCGTCGGACACTACAACAGCGAGATTACCAAGCTGCCCAACACCATGGAAATCAAGAATGCCAGTGGTATTACTTTGCAGACCATCAACGGCTACACCAGTAGCATCTATGGTACCGACAATATCCTGACCGCCGTGGGCGAAGCCGCAGGCTCCTTCTATGGCTGGCAGACCGCAGGCGTACTTGCCAACGATGCTGAAGCCAGCACAGCAGGCGCCCTCGGCTACCTGAAGTACCCCACCGGCATACAGGAAGAGTCCCAAAAGTACCGTAACTTCCAGGCCGGTGACGTCCGCTTCGTGGACCAGAACGGCGACGGCGTCATCGACAATGCCGACCGCGTGGTCATCGGCAATCCGAATCCCGACATCTACGGCAGCATCTACACGGCCCTGAACTGGAAGAACCTCCGTCTGGATGTCAACTTCAAGTACTCCCTCGGCAACGACATCTACAACTACCAGCGCTCCATCCTCGAAAGCGGCAACACCACTTACAACCAGACCACTGCTATGCAGAACCGCTGGACCTACGAGGGACAACGCACCGACGTACCCAAGGCCATGCACACGAGCAGCGACGACTGGCGCAACAACGAACGTATGTCCGACCGCTGGATCGAAGACGGCAGCTACCTCAAGCTGAAGAACGTGCGCCTCACCTACACCATCCCCATCAAGAGCGATTACATCATGGGACTGCGTGTCTGGGGCGAAGGCAACAACCTCTTCACTGTCACTCGCTACCTCGGCGTAGACCCCGAAATGTCGAGTAGCAACAGCGCCCTCTACCAAGGCATCGACACAGGCGTGCTCAGTCTCGGACGCAGCTTCAACCTCGGTGTAACCATCAACCTCTAATACGCTACCGAATATGAAAAAGAACATCATAACCATCACCCTACTGGCCTTGCTCACCGGCTTCGGTTTCACGTCCTGCGAGGACATGCTCACTCCTGACATGGACCGAAACAACGAAATCGATGCCGTGGCCAAAGACACGCTCTACTCCTATTGGGGTATCCTCAAAGACCTCCAAGGTATTGCCGAACGCTACGTGGTGCTCGGCGAATGCCGCGGCGACCTCGTAGGTTCCACGGAGTTCATCAGCGATTCCATCAATGCCCTCCTCGAATTCCGCGAGGGCGAGGAGACGGCCGACGGAGCCAACCGCTTCCTGAAGATGGCTGACTACTACCAGGTCATCAATGCCTGCAACGCCTACATTGCCCAGTGCGACACCCTGGTTCGTACGGGCACCAACCGCAGCTACATGGGCGAGGAATTTGCCCAAGTGGTCAGCATCCGTGCTTGGGTCTACATGCAACTCCTGCTGGCCTACCGCGAAGTCCCCTACTTCGACAAGCCGTTGCTTTCTACCGAGGAGATCGACCGCTTCCTCTCCAACCCTGTCACCATCACCCTCGACAACTTCGCCGAGACGCAGACCGTGGCACTTCTGGAGCAAGTTCGTAAGGTGGACACTCCTAACTATGGTACCTACAAGAGCATGTGCCACAGCACCCAGTGCCTCTTCCCCCAGAACCTGGTGCTCGGTGACATCTACCTCCTGCGCGGCGAGTACGTGAAGGCGGCAGAACGCTATTACGACTACCTGAACAGCGAGAAGGGCGGTCCCATCCAAGCCAACTCCTACTTCCTTTACTTCGAGCGTAAGAACGACGGTAACGTACAACTTGGCTACAATTCGTCAGACTATCTCTCTGCCTACAGATGGGGTAGCATGTTCTCCAGCACCCTGGAAGTAGGACCTTCGAACGAAGTCATTACCGTCATTCCCAGTTCCACAAACAAGCTGTGGGGTAACGTGCAGCGCGGTGTTCCCGAACTCTTCGGCTTCACCTCCGACATCGTCGTAGCATCGACCACCGAGGACAGCCTCAGCTCGGCCTCTGTGGTCCTCAGTCCTCAGTTCAAGAGTCGCCAGCTCACCCGCTCCCAAGCTTATGTTGAACTCGCCCGTTCTCAGGACTACGAAGCCTACATCGGTACGACTGACGCCTGGAAGTGCACCGTCATCAAGAACGCCGGCGATGCCCGTAGCTGGTTTGCCGTCACCAACCTCGCCGACACGGAAGCAGATAACGAAGACGAACAGGAACCCTTCGTCATGAAGCAGAACATGGGTTCTGGATATATATACACGACCCTCAGCGGACTGCGTCCCTACGAAAACTTCTCCACCACCTATCCCATCATCTACCGCAAGGGCAGCGTCTGGTTGCGCTTTGCCGAAGCACTCAATGGTGCGGGCTATCCCGGCTACGCTTTTGCCATCCTAAAGAGTGGTCTTTGCAACAACGAATTGTGGTTGCCTAAGAAGGAGAGCGATTATGCTGTTAAGGACTATCAGTACTACTTGGAGGACGAAGGCGACCTTGCCAACAAGGACACAATCATCTATAATTCAACAAAGGATCTATTAAGTCATCTTGTTGCACGTGCAAAGGACGAAGGCATTACTCTCGATACCGACTCTGCGTTGACGGCTTATTACGACTCGCTTGATATTTTAAACATCATTTGGAGACGCGCCAATGCTTGGCAAGACACCCTGCCAGCCCAAACGACCTACACCTGCTACCATATCGCCAAGTGGGAGACCATGGATGCAGCCAACCAGAAGTATCCCTTCCTCGATTTTACGGGTAAGTACATGCAGGGCGACAGCCGTAACTTCATCAAGAATAACGATGGTCAGGCCATCTTCATTACAAGAGGCGGACAAACCCAAGCCACCATCGATATGGAAATCAGTTCTACCTTCAATTCGACGCCTATCACCGCTGGCATCCACTCCCGTGGTTGTGGTCGCATCAGTCCTTCCAATTCCGAGACGACCTACAACTACGTGAACCAAATCAACAAGATGCGTGACCGCTACGGCGATGCCGCCAACAAGGCTCCGTTGACCAAGGAAGAGATTTACGACAAGAGCAACCTGCGCAAGGTGCAGCTGGCCATCCAGGACCTCATCCTCGATGAGCTCGCTCTGGAGACTGCCTTCGAAGGCAACCGCTTCTTCGACCTCGTCTGCTACAAGAACTTCATCGGCGGACAGAACGGCGTCAACGCCGTGGCCAAGAAGATTGCCAAGCGCGACGGCACCACCAACGCAGCCTTGGAGTCCAAGTTGCAGGACGAGCGCAACTGGTACTTCAAAATGCCTGAACGCTATTACAAGAAGTAAGCTGAACGCAAACATCTGTCACCTTCAAAAGGCTGTGTCATTCACTCTGACACAGCCTTTTTTCTTTCTCTCAACGAATTGTTTTGTAAAAGTTACCATCACCCGTCACCTTTTCCGCGTAACAAACAGATTTTCAGCCTGCTATCGGGTGACGGTAAGGTGACGGTAAACGGCATTTTGCGATTCTTCTGCTCAAAAGCGCCCCTCAAACGGCTGTGTATGAGTCTGATATATTCGTTGAGTTACCATCACCCTGGCTATAGCATTTTGAAGCCATAGGGGTATACGCCAGAACCCTTAAGGGTTAGAGCGTGAACCCTTAAGGGTTGGGGCCTGAACCCTTAAGGGTTCGGGAGTGTCCCACTAGTGAGACAAACAAGGGAACCTACATCTTACAGAAGGTGATGGTAAATAAAATCTTTCGTCCTCATTATCAACCACATCGGGTTTTCTTTTGCCCAAAAACAGCTTTACCGTCACCTTACCGTCACCCGTAACACGCTGACTATCGGACGAGTAGGCGGAAAGGTGACGGTAAACGCCCTTTTTCGACAAAAACATTTTGTATCAAATTAGGTGGTTACTTTCCACCTAAATTTTCGTGGAACCAACATTTTCTCAGGAAAAGTTGGGGATGTGTTTCTTTTTTCACTATCTTTGCGCCACAAAAACTACTAACTATAACCTCACAACACAATGAAGAGACTACTTCTCGCCGCGTTGGTTGCATCTGCATCGCAACTAACGACCCAAGCCCAGGACCAGAAAGAGCCTTGGCTGAACCCGAACATCACCCGCGTGAACACGGAAGCTCCGCGTGCCAGCTTCTTCGCTTTTGAGAGCGCCGACAAGGCTGCCGCAAACGATAAGACGAAGAGCGACCGCTACCTCTCCCTCGAAGGCAAGTGGCGCTTCAATTTCGTGAAGAATCACAACGAAGCTCCCGCCGATTTCTTCCTCCCCAGCTTCGACGATTCGAAGTGGGTGGATTTTCCGGTGCCCGGACTCTTTGAGTTCTACGGCTATGGCGACAAAATCTACAAGAACGTAGGCTACTCCTGGAACACGCAGTTCGACTCCAACCCGCCCTATGTCGAGGAGCGCAACAACTACACGGGCAGCTACCGCAAGCTCGTTGCCATCCCTGCTGCCTGGAAGGGTCAGGACATCTACCTCCACGTCGGTTCCGCCACCTCGAACCTCGAGCTGTGGGTCAACGGCAAGCGCGTGGGCTACAGCGAGGACTCGAAGATCGAGGCTGAGTTCAACCTCACCAAGTTCCTCGTTCCCGGCAAGGAGAACCTCGTGGCCATGCGCATCATGCGCTGGTGCGACGGCAGCTACCTTGAAGACCAGGACTTCTGGCGCTTCACGGGTATCGCCCGTGAGGTCTACCTCTATGCCCGCCCGAAGGCACACATTCAGGACATCTTTATCCTGCAAGACCTCATCAACGGCTACAAGGACGGCCAACTGACCGCCACCATCACGGCTCCCGCCGCTAAGGGCTGCACCATAGATCTCGCCCTCACCGACCCCGCTGGTCGCGCCGTGGGCAATGCCTCCTGTAAAGTGAGCGGCAGTACGGCTGACGCCATCAGCCTCACAGTCCCCTCCGCGCAAGCTTGGAGCGCAGAACTCCCCAACCTCTACACCGCCACCTTCAGCCTGAAGGACAAGAAGGGCAACACGCTCGAAACCATTCGCCAGCGCGTCGGTTTCCGCAACATCAAGATTGAGGGCGGCCAGGTGCTCGTCAACGGCCAGCCCATTCTCATCAAGGGTGCCGACCGCCACGAACTGGATCCCGACGGCGGCTATGTCGTCAGCGTTGAACGCATGATCGAGGACATCAAGATTATGAAGCAGTTGAACATGAATGGCGTTCGCACCTGCCACTACAGCGACGACCCGCGCTGGTATGATCTCTGCGACGAATACGGCATCTACGTTTGCGCCGAAACCAACATCGAGAGCCACGGCATGGGCTACGGTGACAAGACGCTGGCCAAGAACCCCATCTACAATAAGGCACACATCGAACGCAACCAGCACAACGTCCAGGTGCAGAAGAACCACCCCAGCATTATCTTCTGGAGTCTCGGCAACGAGAGCGGCTACGGAAAGAACTTTGAGGACGCCTATGATGCCGTGAAGGCCATCGACAAGAGCCGTCCCGTGCAATATGAGCAGGCCGGACAGAATGGCAAGACCGACATCTTCTGTCCGATGTACTACGGCTACAACGGCTGCGAGAAGTACGCTCAGGGCGACAACCCTCGCCCCCTCATCCAGTGCGAATATGCCCACGCTATGGGTAACTCCATGGGCGGCTTCAACGAGTACTGGCGCATCATCCGCAAGTACCCGAAGTATCAGGGTGGCTTCATCTGGGACTTCGTTGACCAGGGTATGCGCGCCACCAGCCGCGTGACCGGCAAGGAAATCATGGCCTACGGTGGCGACTTCGGCCGCTATCCCGCCTCCGACCACAACTTCAACTGCAACGGTGTCATCGCCTCTGACCGCAGCCTCCATCCCCACGCCTACGAAGTACAATATTACTATCAGGACATCTGGGCCACCATTCCCGAAGGAAAGACCCTCCTCGACGGCGAAGTGGAACTCTATAACGAATACTTCTTCCGCAACACCGACGACGTGGAAGCTGTGGCATCCCTGCTGACCTACGACGGCACACAGATGAAGGAACAAGCTGGCGACCAGCCTATTCCCGTCAAGCTGGCTCCCCAACAGCGCCAACGCTTCAATATCCCCGCCCAGTACATGGATTATCTCCGTCAGGCCGCCCAGAACAACCAGTGGGCTGCCGTCAATGTCCAGTTCCGCCTCAAGGCCAACCGCGGCCTCCTGAAGAAGGGCGAGGTCATCGCCAAGGCTCAGTTCGAACTGAAACCCTTCGCCTTCCCGAAGGCTGACGCCGTCATCGCTGCCGCCACTCCCGCCCCCGTCGTGGACAAAAAGGGCAAGCCCATATCTCAACCAGAAGCCGTGCAGAAAGACGAGGCCAACACCTGGCTCACCCTTTCCGCTGCAGATGTCAGCGTGACATGGAACAAGTGGACAGGCAACATCGACTACTTCGATGTCAACGGCACTCCCGTACTTGAAGACCGCAAGAGCGTGGAACCCAGCTTCTGGCGCGCTTCTACCGACAACGACTACGGCGCAGGAATGCAGAACAGCTTCTCCGCTTGGCGCAACCCGCGCTGGAACAAGACAGCCATGGAATGCACCCAGCTCGACAACCAGAGCAAGCAAGTGGTGGTGAAGTACCACTGTGACGCCGTGGATGCCGACCTCCACATGACCTACGTGCTCACGCCCAAGGGCGAGCTCATTGTCACCGAAGCCCTGAAGACTGGCGACCACAAGGACTGGCAAATGTACGCCATGGGTATGACCTGGCGCCTGAAAAAGAGCTACAGCACCGTCCGCTACTTCGGCCGTGGCCCCGTGGAGAACTACTGCGACCGCAAGGACAACACCTTCATGGGTCTCTATGGCGGCGAGGTCAGCAAGCAGTACTGGCAGGGCTATGTCCGTCCGCAGGAAAGCGGCAACCACACGGACGTCATCTGGTGGCGCATGGAGAATGCCCAGCAGCCCGACATCTACTTCGAGGCCTGCGGCCCCATGGAAGTCTCTGCCATGCCTTATGAAATCAGCGACCTCGACGACGGTCCCAACAAGAGTGCTCACCAGAGCCACAGCGGCGACCTCGTAGCTCGCGACTACACCGTGGTACAGCTTCGTGCCTTCCAGATGGGTCTCGGTTGCGTCACCAGTTGGGGAGCATGGCCGTTGAACCAGTACGTTCCCAAGTACGAAGACCACAGCTTCACCTATATTGTAAAGGCCGCGAAGTAAAAGAAAAGGGCCTCACCCCCAACCCCTCTCCTGCGTAAGAGGGGAGTATATACCTAACAAGACATGAAACAAGCTAATAATAAGACAAAGCAATCCAATAGTCAAGAAGTATCTACTCCCCTCTCCCGCGGGAGAGGAGTTGGGGGTGAGGCCAAGTTTTGGACGAAGGACCTTTGGCCCCTCGTCGTCGTCCTCCTCTTAGTCATATTCGGCTACAGACTGGTCAGCTTAGAGAGCGAGCTTCTTTGGCGTGCCCAGGAGCTGAATCTATGGTTGCCTACGGAATTGTATTGGCGGATGCTGATGCAGTACCCCGGCGGTGCCGCCTCGTGGTTCGCCACTTTCTTGACCCAGTTCTTCTACTACCCATGGCTCGGCATCACTATCCTGTGCGGCCTCTGGCTCGTCATTAGCCTGCTGGCTGCATGGGTCTATCGGCTGCGTGGTCCCTGGATAGCCTTGACCGCCCTCGTTCCACTCGCTCTGATGGCCTGCTTTGTGCAGACTGGCTACTGGGTTTACTATCAGAAGCTGCAAGGACAATTCTTCGTGCCCACCATCGGTGTCCTTTTCGCCACCCTCTGCCTCGCCGTACAACACCTTCTCAACAATACACTCTCCGCCAAGGTCGCCCGCTGGACAAGCCTCGGTTGGATGACCCTTGTCTGCATAGCTGGCTATCCCTTTTTCGGAGCTTGGGCGCTGGGAGCAACGGGTCTGTTAGCGGCCTCACCCCTAACCCCTCTCTCAAAGGAGAGGAGAGTATATACCTTAGACAATCAAACTGGAAACAAAGGCCATAAGAATCAACTCCTCTTTTCTATTGGAAAGGGGCTGGGGGTGAGGCTTCTCTTTGCCCTCCTCCTCATCGCCATCATTCCTCAAATCTACTACCAGCAATTCTTCGCGATGACCGAACGCGCCTTTGTCTATGTGGCCGCCTTACCCTCTTTGCGCTACGGTCAGGACGTTCTCTATGAATACCGCCTCCCTTACTACGCCATCATCGCCGCCTTCCTCGTCCTCAACCTTGTCAGTTGGCTGCAACCTTCCAACCCGGATGCTTCAGTCGGTCAGGTGCGTGGCGTATTCGCCACGAATCTCCGTTGGCTCCGCCCCACCCTCACCCTTCTCCTCCTCGCCCTCGGCATCTTCGGTGTCAGCAAAGCCTGGTACCGCGATGTCAACTTCCACAAAGAGCTGGCCATGTACCATGCCACCGAAGACCTCGACTGGGAGCGCGTGCTGACCATCGCCCGCGATGGCAGCAGCGAGGTCAAGCCCACCCGCCAGATGGTATTGTTTAAGAATCTGGCCCTCTTCCGCCTCGGACGTGCTGGCGACGAAATGTTTCTCTATCCCGAAGGCGCTACGCCGCAGAATGCCCCGTGGCGCGTACACATGGCACAGATTGGCGGCAAGCTCGTCTACTACCACTACGGCAAAGAGAACTTTTGCTACCGCTGGTGCATGGAAGACGGTGTGGAGTTTGGCTGGAAGGTCGAAACCTTCAAGTTGATGGCCCGCAACTGCCTCCTCAATCAAGAATGGGAAGCAGCCCGCAAATACCTGAACCTGCTGAAGAAGACCCTCTTCCACCGCGAATGGGCCGAACACTACGAAGCGCTGCTGCAGACGCCCGAAGCTTTTGATCTCCTGAAGCTGGAAGCCTCGGTACAAGCCGGAAAGCCCCTCATGGGTGAACGCGACCTGAAGGAATTTGAGCCTATCCTGCACCTGATGACCTACCCCGACCGTCTTGACGGCGACAATACCCTCGTTGAAATGTACCTCCTCCAGACTTTTGGTAAAGGCAACGGCGACGACCCGCTCTTCCAGGAAATGACGCTCCTCTGTGCCTTGCAGATGAAGGACATCGACGTCTTTTGGCCCCGCTTCATGAAGTTCGCCACCATGCATCCGAACATCCACATGCCGCGCTACTATCAGGAAGCCGCCTATCTCTACGGGCACCTCGAGAACAAGGTGGACATCAGCCACATGCCCTTCGACCCCGAGGTGCGCGATACCTATGAGCGCTTCATGAAGTTCAACGAACAGTGCGGCCCCATGACCGAAGAACAGAAAGCCATCGCCTTCTATCCCCAATTCGGCAGCACCTTCTACTACTTCTACTTCTTGGTGAGGAACCAGAAGACCAATTAGCAGACTCTCCACCCGCCCTCCCTGTTAGGGAGGGAGCGGTCGCCTTTCAAGATATGTTTTTTCAAAGCAAAACAATGAAGAGTTTTATCAAACATCTCGTACAAAAGATTTCATTCAGTCTAATACATACAGCTCCCTCCCTAACTGGGAGGGCGGGGGGAGAGTTCGTTCTTCTCTCTCTCATACTTATTTCCTGCTCCTCCCCTTCCGTCCCCACTTCATTCTCGGAAAGCGATGAACTCCCCACAATTTACCCCGACTACATAGACGTCACCGTGCCCGTGAACATTGCGCCGCTGCACTTCCATATCGACCACGACAGCACGGCGACGGACTTCGTCACTCGCTTTACGGTGGGAGCCGAGACGTGGATTCTTGGTGGCGAAGACGTCAGGCCAGGTCTAAAGAAATGGGAGCAGATGAAGCAGGCGGCCCTTGCTGCTGAAGGCCGCATCACCATCGAGGTCTTCGAAGAGCTGGCCAGCGGGTGGCAGCACAACAAACCCTTCACCATCACCGTCTCCGGCGATAGTATCGACCCTTATATCTCCTATCGCCTGATTTCTCCGTCCTATGTTACCTACGAAGACCTGACACTGAACCAGCGCTGTTTGGAAAACTTCGACGAAAGCCTCATCTACGGCAACATGATTCACAACGACGAGGCCAACGGACAATGTATCAACTGTCACCATGCCCAGTGGTATAACCCCAACCGCATTCAGTTCCACGTCCGCCAATATCTCGGCGGCACTGTCATTGCCTATGACGGTGACCTCCGCAAGGTGAATCTCAAGACCGACTCGACCATCAGCGCCGGTGTCTACCCCACATGGCATCCAACTAAGCCCTGGATTGTCTACTCCACGAACAACACAGGCCAGAGCTTCCACACCCGCGACATTCAGAAAATCGAGGTTCAGGACACCAAGTCCAACCTTATCTTCTACGACCTCGAACGCAATGAAGTCCTGCCCATCACCCGCGACACCACCGACTTCGACTGCTTCCCCTGTTGGAGTCCCGACGGTAAATACATCTATTACGTTAGCGGCCACTGGGATGCTCTCGGCGAAGCCAACCCCGACTACGAGCTGATCAAGTACTACAAGCAGATGCAGTATAACCTCTATCGGATGCCTTTTGACGAGCAGACACACACCTTCGGCCCGCGCGAACTTCTCTATGACGCCGCCCTACGCAACCGCAGCGTCACCCTGCCGCGTATCTCTCCCGACGGCCGTTGGTTGATGTTCACACAAGGACGCTTCGGAATCTTCCACATCTGGCACAGCGACGCCGACCTCTACATGATGGATCTCACGAAGGCCGTTCCCGAAAATGAGCCAGCCGTGAGCCACGTCATACAGCACTCACACGCTACCGCCCAAGCAGAACAAATCTCCGACGTAGAACTGGCCAACAAGGCCGACAGCATCCGCGAGGCCGAAGGCAATCTCATTCCCATGCCTGAGAGCATCTATAACATCACGGACCTGAACTCTAACGAGGTCGAAAGCTGGCACGGCTGGTCCAGCAACCAGTGCTGGGTCATCTTCTCCTCGCGCCGCGTCGACGGCAACTTCACCCGTCCTTTCATCGCACACTTCGACGGCAAAGGCCACTTCTCTAAGCCTTTTGAACTGCCACAGGACAACCCGCAGTACCATCGCCAGTTCCTCCGCAGCTATAACATACCCGAATTCCTCTCCGGCCCCGTCACCATTCGGCCGCAGGAGTTCGCAAAACTTATCAAGAAGGAGGCCACTCCGGCAAAATTGAGAACCGGACCTTCCCTATAGACCCTCCCCTCACCCTCCCTCAAGGGAGGGAGTAGTTACCCAACAAGACTTGACAACAAAGCTTGACAACAAAGAACAATGACCGTACAGACCAATACGACCGCTCAAATACCATCTGCCCTCCCCTTTAACGGACAGCGGGGAGGGGGACTACTCTCCCCCGAACAAATTGCGCTTTGGCATCAGCTTCTCACTGAAGCCCGTCACATCGTCATCACCTGCCACCGAGGCCCGGACGGCGATGCCATCGGCTCCACAACTGCCCTCGCCTCGTGGTTGCGCCGCCGACTGCCAGAGGCAGACATCCGCATCGTCGCTCCCACCATCTTCCCCGACTTCCTCAAATGGGTTCCCGGTGCCGAGGACATTCTCATCTACGAGAAGCACGAGGATGAAGTGCGCCCCATCGTCGAGGCTGCAGACCTCATCATCATGTGCGACCACGGCGAACTCAAGCGTATGTGGACCCTCGGCGACGTCATCCGTCCTATGCTCCCCATCGGTGGCGGAGAACCCGGCAAAGTGCGCTGCATCATGCTCGACCACCATATCGACCCAGAAGAGGGTGTGGCCGACCTCGTCATCTCCCATCCCAATCTATCCTCCACCTGCGAAGTTTTATTGAGGGTCATTTTAGAGACCCAATCCCTCCCGTCAGGGAGGGGAGAAAGCTACGCACAACCCGAACGAAGTGAGGCTCTCCCCCTCACGGGGGAGCGGGGAGAGGGTCTTCTTCTCCCCTCCGAAGCCACCTGCCTCTACACCGGCATGATGACGGATACCGGCGCCTTCACCTACGCCAGCAACCGTCCCGAAATTTTTGAGCTCATCAGCATCCTCCTTCGCTGTGGCATCGACAAGGATAAGATTTACCGCAACGTCTTTTTCACCTACAGCCCCAACCGCATGAAGCTCATGGGCTACATGCTCTATACGAAGCTGGATGTCTGGAAGAAAGCGCACACCGCCATCATGACCTTCACCAACGCCGAGCGCCGCCGTTTCGGCGTCCTCAACGGCGACACCGAAGGGCTGGTCAACCTCCCCCTTCAGATTCTCGGAATGAAACTCTCCATCTTTCTCCGCGAAGACACCGAACACCCTTGCATCCGCGTCAGCCTCCGCTCCGTTGACGATTTCCCCTGCAACGAGATGGCTGCCGAATTCTTTGGCGGCGGCGGACACAAGAACGCTGCCGGTGGCGAGGTCTGGGGTACCATGGACGACGCACTGACCATCGCCAAGAAAGCAGTACAGAAATACATGACACAACTGAAAGAATAATGAACGAAGAAAGAATAAAAAAACAATATAGAAGAATATGAAAAAGTTCCTAATCCTTCTCATCGTGTTTGCTGCTGTAGTACAGCAGTCCACCTTCGCTTCTACCGAAAAAGCCGGCAAGGTGCTCGACCAAATCATCAAGGTCAACAACTATTGGCAAGCCAACAACACTCCCTACGTCCGCTCTTTCTGGGACCATGCCGCCTACCACACCGGTAACATGGAAGCCTATCGCCTCACGGGACGCGCCGACTGGTATGCCTACACCGACAAGTGGTGCCGCCACAACGAGTGGAAAGGTGCCAAGAGCGACGACCGCGCCAACTGGAAGTACAAGACTTACGGCGAAGGCCACGACTTCGTGCTCTTCGGCGACTGGCAAATCTGTTTCCAGACCTACATCGACATGTACAACCTCGTGCCCGCTCAATATAAAGTGGCCCGTGCCATTGAGGTGATGAGCCATGAGTGCTCGATGACCGACACCCACTTCTGGTGGTGGGCCGACGCCCTCTACATGGTCATGCCCGTGATGACCAAGATGTATAAACTCACAGGCGAAGTGAAGTACCTCGACAAGCTGACGGAGAACTTCCTCTGGAGCGACAGTCTGATGTATGACAAAGAAGAGCAACTCTATTACCGGGACGCCAAGTACATCTACCCCAAAGTCAAGACCGCCTGCAATGAGGGCAAGAGTTTCTGGGCACGAGGCGACGGTTGGGTGCTGGCAGGTCTGGCCAAAGTACTGGCCGACATGCCGCAGGACTACAAGAACCGAGACATCTTCGTCCAGCGTTTCCGTGAATTGGCCGAAGGCGTAGCCCGCGTACAGCGTCCCGACGGCTACTGGAGTCGCTCGATGCTCTGCGAAGACGATGCCCCAGGCCCCGAAACCTCTGGCACGGCCTTCTTCACATACGGTATGCTCTGGGGTGTGAACAACGGGTACCTCGACAAGGCCACCTACGGCCCAATCATTGAAAGAGCTTGGAAATACCTCAGCGAGAAAGCCTTGCAATCCGATGGCAGCATCGGTTTCGTGCAACCTATCGGCGAGAAGCCCGATCCCACCAAGACCGTCGATGCCCACTCTCAGGCTCCCTTCGGCACCGGTGCCTGGCTTCTGGCCGCCTGCGAGATGGTACGCTACATCAACGCAGATCCCCTCATCCCCGCTCCCGACCCCAACAAGATTACCAACAGCGTCTACCACCACACCCCCACCACCCCCACGGTTGGCGTGGGCGGCATATTTGCCGCCGCCCCCACAGGCTTGCCCACCACCGCCCCCACCGCTTGGCGCAATGCCGGCCACGAGGACTGCGGCAATTGGGAAATCGAGAACCCCACAGATGAGAACATCGCCCAAGTCTTCGAAATCACCAACATGGAGAGTCTTAAGCGTGCCAACGTCGCCGTAGCCCGCGAGTTCTTCTTCACTGATTTGGACGGCAATGAAGTCCCCTACCAGATTACCCACGACGGTCGCGTCCTCGTCTTCTGCAGCGTGCGTCCCCATAGCAGTATCACCCTCTCAATGTGCAAAGGCCAACCCCTCGACTACGAGCTCATCGCCAATGGCCGCATCTACCCCAACCGCATGGACGACCTCGTCTGGGAGAACGACCGTTGCGCCTGGCGTTTCTACGGCCCTGCCGCCCATAAGAGTATGAAAAACAACGCCTACGGTTTCGACACCTTCGTCAAGAACACCATGCACCCCATCCAGGATCAGCTCTATCACAACGAACTCACCTCATACGGAGTCCATGAACGCATGAACAAAGCCAAGAGTCCCCTCGACTGGAACCAAGTACACCGCGGCTACACCTACCACCGCAACTTCGGTGCCGGCATGGACGCCTACACCGTCGGCGCTACCCTCGGAGCAGGAGCCCCGGCCTTGATGGCAAAGGACAATGGACAATGGACAATTCTATATCCGCTTTATTATGAGAAAGCCGAAATCCTTGACAATGGCCCCCTGCGTTTTACAGTCCGTATGACCATGCCTGCCCAAACCCTTCCCCCAACGGGGGGAGCTGGTGAGGGGCTTTCATACCGCGAAGTCCGCCTCATCTCCCAAGACTGCGGTAGCCACTTTGCCCGCGTGGAAGTCACCTACGAAGGCCTTTCAAAGTCCACACCTGTCTGTGCAGGCATCGTTGTCCATGAGTCCGCTCCCAAAGCCTACACCCTCAACAAGAAGGAAGGCTTCGTCACCTACGCAGAACCCCTCGACAACGCCGACAAGCGCATGAACGGAGAACACTATATCGGTATTTTCATGCCTCAAAGTAAAAAAGGTCAATTGAATTATCTTCCTTTGGCAGAAAAGCGTGCCGGCGGCATTGGCCATGCCCTCCTCCAGACCACCTACACTCCCGGTCAGCCTTTTGTCTATTACACAGGTTCTGCCTGGAGTCTCTATGACGTACCCACCTACGCTATCTGGCAGGAGACTCTGCGCCACGAAGCCAGCATCCTCGCTAATGGTCTCCGACTGGTAGAGCACTAATCCTACACAGAGGAAGTCGTAAATATCACCATACAAAATATTTGCCAAAACAGGGAGTTTATGAACTTCATGTGTCTGCAATTGAACGTAAAAAAATTACTGCGTTTTCTCCTATTCTTCCTGCTGGTTGCCAATCCCCACGATTCCTCGGGTCAAGATTATTACAAAATCCCGAAAAAGGAGATGGGAATCACGCTGTCCAAGGCAACCTATGATTTCGAAGGGCTGGCCAATCAGATTACGGTTGACTATGCAGACAACTTGCAGAAGGTGGCAGCCATCTACAAATGGATTTGTGATAGCATAGCCTACGACACGTCCTTCCGCGTTCGCACAGCCGATGAGTGCATCAGGACTCGTCGGGGTGTCTGTCAGGCCTACTGCGAAGTCTTCTACCAACTGGCTCAGGCCGTTGGCATCAAGGTGGAAATCATAAACGGCCTGTCCAAGAACAGCCTCGGAGAAGTGGAAAGACGAGGCCATGCCTGGCTCTTCGCCTATACCTCCGAGGATCGTGGTATTATTGTAGATCCTACATGGGGAGCAGGGAGCGTGATAGACGATGTTTTCGTTCGCAGTAAGAACTGTTGGCTATGGTTCAACGTAGACCCAGAATGGCTCATTTTCAGCCATTGGCCCAGGGATCCCTCCTACCAGTTGCAGGAGCAGCACATGACGGAACGGGATTTCCGAAACGCTCCACCTGTCAACGAACTTTGGTTGGAATACGGGTTGGACGCACACGAACTTGCTCTGAAGATGCGTGCTGGCACCCTGGAACTGCCCAAGTTCTACAACCGCGGCGAGGGGGACCTCAGCATCGTGGACATCCCCCTGTGCCGCTCGCTGAAGATGGGCGAAACATATCCCTTCCGCATCCGCGTGAAACCAGGTCGTGACTTCCTTCTCCACAACAACCGAACCCGCTGTACGCAGGAAGAATGGACATTGGAGGCCGATAGCTCGTACAGCGTCCGCTTCATGCCAAAGGAAACGGGCGACCTCACTCTCTGCCTGCTCGACCGTTCCGGCCAAGGCTGGAACGGCATTATCAGCTATGAGATAGAGGCTCCCACGTCGGAAGACTGGCAACGGGTGGAGGAAGCCGACCCGCTCTCTGCTCCCGAGCTCAAGAACATCAAGAACCTGCACGCTGCAAAATGGGACAGCGCAGGAATCGACGCACGCCATCTGCTCCAACTCGTGCGGGAACAGCAAGTGCAACAGCTTCCTATCCTCTACACCAACAAGGGACAGCAGCTTACCATCGTCTCCGTGCCCATGAACTATCGTCTGAAAGCCGGAGAATCCTACACGTTCAGCTTCCGTCCCCGTTCGGGCATCAAGTGGGCCATGAAGAACAACGACAAGATGCGCACCGATTGGGAAATCGGCGACGACAACCTCCACAGCATGACCATCGCTCCAGAGCCTGGCATCCTCTACCTCTTCGTCAAGATGAGGGAGGGTGAGTCCTATTGGTCTTGTATGAAATACGAAGTTATCCCCTGAGCGTCTCTTCAGTTGAGAGCGTTTTTTAACATAAAATCGGCTCTTTGTTTAAGTTTTTTAGCATTTTCCTTGGTTGTCAAACAACTTTTGGCTAATTTTGCAGCGACTTTTAACATAGATAAAGATTTTTATGAAACGTCACCACATACTTACAAGCCTTATTCTGCTACTGGTAGCAGCCTGCTGTGTTGGGGTGTGGAGTTGGCGTTTAGGCAGTCATGAGGCTCCCCAGCCACGCGTGCAGATCCAACGGTTTGACCGGGTTTTGGATGAATACGTATCCTTGGGCAGTGGTACCGCCCTGCACAGAATGAATACGGAATACCCGCGCGAGACCAAGCTTCTTATCGAAAAAGTACTGAAACTCGGAAATGTGGAGACGCCCTATATTGAACGCAACCTTCGTAAGTACTACTTGGATTCCGTCGTCCAAGTGTTGCTAGACGAAGTCCATCGGCAATACACCGACGTCAGCGATTTGGAAGACGATTTCACCCGTATCTTCCAACGCCTGAAAGAAGAAGACCCCGATTTCCAGACGCCACGTATCTACACCCAGGTTTCCTGCCTCAACCAAAGTATCATTGTCAGCGACAGCCTCATCGGTATCAGTCTCGACAAATACCTTGGCAAGGATTTCCCGCTATATCAAGAATTCTTCACACCCGAACAACTTGAACAGATGGAACGTGGCAACATCGTGGAAGATGCCGTCAACGCCTATCTCCAGTTACACAAAGTCCCCTAACCCGACTTGTCCGTTGCCATGTCCCCCGCCCTCTACCTCATCCCCGTCGAGCTTGGAGACACGCCGCAAGAGCGTGTGTTGCCTTCCTACAACCGCGATATCATCCTCGGCATCAGGCATTTTATTGTTGAGGAAGTGCGGTCGGCACGACGTTTCCTGAAACGGGTGGATCGCGACATCGACATTGACGCCCTAACGTTCTACCCAATGGGAAAACATGCCGACGCTGTCCTCTTTGCCAGCTACCTCAAGCCGCTGGAATCAGGTGAGAGCATGGGGGTTATCTCGGAAGCAGGTTGCCCGGCTGTTGCCGATCCAGGCGCAGACGTCGTAGCCATTGCCCAACGCAAAGGTCTTCGAGTGGTTCCCCTCGTAGGTCCTTCCTCCATGATAATGGCTGTGATGGCCTCCGGGCTGAACGGACAGAGCTTTGCTTTCCACGGTTATCTGCCCATTGACCCGGCAGAACGGGCCAAACGCCTGAAGCAACTGGAAGTTCGTGCTACACAAGAACATCAGACACAGCTTTTCATCGAGACACCCTATCGCAATGCCAAGCTCTTCCAAACGCTGTGTCAAGTGCTTCGTCCACAGACACGGCTCTGCGTGGCAGCCGGCATCACGACAGAAGACGAATGGATTCATACCCACACCGTGTCGGAATGGAAGCGTTATCCCTTGCCAGACCTCTCGAAAACGCCTGCTATTTTCCTATTTGGATAGGCTGAATGCACTTCCATGAATAAGAATTGCTATATTTGCGACGGAATATCCACTAAAACCTTCACAAGACATGACTAAACGATTCTCCACACTCTTCCTACTGGCTACCTTCGTTTGTGCCCTCGGAAATACCCAGACTCTGAAAGAATGGGACGACGTGAGTGTCACCAACCTGAACCGCCTGAGAGCTCACACGCTGGACATTCCTGTAGCCAGTGCCACCGACGCAGCTTCGACCTACACTCCTACGAATGCCCTCGAAGCCTCACCCTATTTCCTGAACCTCAACGGAACCTGGAAGTTCCAATGGGTGGGAACGCCTGAGCGAGCCAGCAACACCTTCTATCAAGATAGTTTCAACGCCTCCGCTTGGGACGACATCGAGGTGCCGTCAAGCTGGCAGGTTTACGGATTACGCCATGGTAAGCAGTGGGACAAGCCGCTGTATGTGAACACAAGCTATCCCTTCAGTTACGACAATTCGACGTGGAGCGTCATGGCCGACCGTCCGGGCTGGTTCACCTATACAGGTACGAAGAAGAACCCCGTAGGTTCCTACCGCCGCGAGTTCACATTGCCCACCGAATGGAACGGGCGCGATGTGTTCCTGCGTTTCAACGGTTGCGGCCATGGCTACTACGTATGGGTCAACGGACAGTTTGTTGGCTATGCCGAAGACTCCTATCTGCCCAGCGAGTGGAATATTACAGATAAGGTACGCGAGGGCGTGAATAATGTCAGCGTGCGGGTATATCGATTCACCAGCGGCTCGTTCCTCGAGTGTCAGGACTACTGGCGACTGACGGGTATTACTCGCGACGTCTACCTGTGGAGTGCTCCGAAGACGCGCATTGCCGACTTTTTCTTTCGCACTACGGCTCTGAAGGACAACAATACCTCGGCCTGTGCAACACTGACGACAACCATCAGCGGCCAGGCGCCCAAGAACGCCACGCTGGAAGCACTGCTCATGGACGGTAGCCGTGTGCTGGCACAGCAGTCCGCCACCATCACGAAGACGGGTGACGTAGAACTGACATTCGACAACATCAGCGGCATCACCGTCTGGAGCGCAGAGCGTCCACAACTTTATGACCTCGTCCTGACCCTGAAACAAGATGGAAAAGACACCGACATCCGTTCACTGAAAGTGGGACTGCGCACGGTCAGCGTCCGCAAGGACGGAGCCCTGCTAGTGAACGGCAATCCTATTATCTTCCACGGCGTAGACCGCCACAGCTTCAGCGAAAACGGCGGACGCACCCTGACAAAAGAAGAAATTGAGACCGACATCCTTCAGATGAAACGTCTGAACGTCAACGCCATCCGCACTTCACACTATCCCAATAACCCCTACCTGTATGACCTCTGCGACCGCTTGGGTTTGTATGTATTGGCCGAGGCCGACGTGGAATGTCACGGCAACATGAGCCTCTCTCATGAGGA
>Ga0310696_10000571_pt1 | contig 57317 bp, 94 predicted proteins | sample AusTroGonzalo_MG_4_FD_203885 | JGI IMG/M metagenome (GOLD analysis project Ga0310696, IMG submission 203885) | Bovine rumen microbial communities from tropical cattle in Woodstock, Queensland, Australia - Gonzalo_02 (v2) (version 2) | ecosystem: Host-associated > Mammals > Digestive system >...
GCAGCCGTATAACGCATACCAGCAGTACGGCTACCAGCAGCAAGCCCAGCAGCAGACAATGACGCCTCCGACGATCCACGCGGAGATCATTCAGTTCGGGAGCGAAGAGGAAATAGACAGGTTCCCGATGCAGGCCGGGGCGTCGCAGATGTTCATGTCGAAGGACGAACAGCACATCGTAATCAAGACGATGTACGCAAACGGGCAGTACAACAAGGACTACTACGACAAGAGACCTCCTGCGCCGGAGGTTGAGACAGCACAATTCGTCACGAGAGAAGAGGCAATCAAGCTGATTGAGGAAGCATTGAGCGCCAGGAAGCCCGTGGAAAGTGAGGCGGCGTGATGGGGATTTTCGACAGCCTCGGAAGACAGAACCCGCAGCCGACGGCACAGCAGCAGAGAGCATCGTATGAGGCGATGATGCAGGACGTGGGCCAGATCAGCTCGAATCCGGGAACGTACCTCAAAGCGAAGGGCTACAAGATTCCGGAGGGGATGTCTGATGCGAAGCAGATCACGCAGTATTTGCTCAAAACCGGCCAGGTAGGAACGCCCAGGCTGCAACAGGTGATGCAATTCCTCGGAATAGGGAGATAGTTTCATCTTTGGCATAAACAATCCCAACCGCACTTTCAATGTATTCGTTCCGCTTCCGAGTGCGCATAGGCGGCGGCGTGAATAAATACGAGAATGAAAGGAAAATCACACAATGGCACTTACGGATGAAGGAAGCGGCAACGGCTTCTATATGCCTGTGGCTCCCGCATACGGCGGCGGTTACGGCAACGGCAGCGGCTTCTTCGGCGGCGATTGGGCATGGATCATCCTGCTCCTGCTCATCGGCGGCAACGGCTGGGGCTTCGGCGGCTTCGGCATGGGCGGCATGCTCCCGATGATGATGGGCGGCATGGGCATGGGAGGCTTCGGCCTGGATTACCTGTACCCGTGGCTGAACAACAGCCAGCACATCAGCGACGGCTTCCGCGACCAGCAGCTCCAGACCAGCATCGGCACGCTGCAGAACAGCGTGACCGCCGGATTCGGCGACGTGCAGCTCGGTATTGCGGGTATCAACCAGAACCTTTGCCAGACCGGGAACAACATCGTCGCAGCGGTCAGCGGCGCTCAGAACGCTTTGAGCCAGCAACTCTACAACGGCGAGATCGCAAACCTCAATCGCTCGTTCGCCGAACAGCAGGCGAATCAGCAGGGCTTCAACGGCGTGACCTCCGGAATCGCTGACCTGCGGTATACGGAGGCTACCGAGGCGTGTGCTACCCGCACTGCCTCTTATCAGAACACCAGAGACATCATCGACGCAATCCGCAGCGGAAACCAGTCTGTGCTGGATAAGCTGTGCCAGCTGGAGCTCGACGGCGTGAAGTCTCAGGTTGCCGCCGAACAGCGCGAGAACGCGAACCTCCGCACGGAGCTGATGTACGCTCGCGGGCAGGCCAGCCAGATCGAACAGACCGCCGCGCTGCGCGAAGGCCAGGTCGCCGCTGTTGACAGCCTGTATAACCGGCTGAACTCCTGCCCCGTCCCCAGCACCCCGGTATATGGCCGGGTTCCCATCTTCTCCTGCAACGGGAACAATAACGCTGGCTGCGGCTGCAACGGCAACGGCTATGGCTTCGCCGCCTGAGAAGGGCGGTGAGGCAAATGGCGGCTGAATACAGCGCAAACGCATTACAGCTCGTACCGGCGAACGGCAGCGTCATTTTCTCCGAATCCCCGGTCCCGTGCGGACGCGGCCTGATTTTCCACAGGGATGAATCCGGCCTGTTCCGGCTGGCCTCCCCTTCCACGATGGGCGTGTGCTGCCAGCGGTGCTGCTGCTGCAGCAACTACCCGGAGGCGCTTTACCAGGTGTCGTTCCACGCGAATATCGCGGTACCGGAAGACCCGGCGGGCACAGTGGAGGCGATCAGCCTCGCAATCGCCATCGACGGAGAGATCGACCCGTCCAGCACCATGATCTTCACTCCCGCAGCCGTAGGAGACTTCGGCAATGTAGGGGCGGACATCATCGTGGCGGTGCCGTGTATTTGCCGGTGCGCCTCGGTGTCCGTCAGGAACACAAGTACCCAGGCGATCAACGTCCAGAACGCGAACCTGGTCTTTGATTACGCCGGGATAAAACGATAAGGAAGGAGGACGGCAAGATGCAGGAACTTTATGAACTCAAGGAAATGCTCTGCGAGGAGCTGAAAAAGTACGGCGAGAAGGGCGACCTGACAACCGGGAGCCTGGAAGTCGTGGACAAGCTGGCGCATGCGGTCAAAAACCTGGACAAGATCATCGAGGCTTACGAGGAAGAAGACGGCTATTCTGGCCGCTACTACCCTATGTACGCCTACGAGGGCGGAAATCGTGGTGGCAGCTACGAAGGCAGCTATCGCGGCGGCAGCTACGCCAGAAACCAGAGGCGCAACAGCATGGGCCGGTACTCCCGGAGAGGTTACTCCCGCGCCGGCATGTCCGACAAGCTGCGCGAGCTGATGGAAGACGCTCCCGACGAAAAGACCCGCGAGGAAATCCGGAAGCTGGCCGACAAGATGGAAAGCATGTAACGGAGGCGAGGGCCTATGATAACGGAACAGGCCCTTGCTGAGGCCATAGCGGAATGCCAGGGTGAACGAAACCCGAACAGAGACACGTGCATGATGCTGGCGGCTTTTTACATCATCCAAGACCGGCTTTACCCAAGCGGAGACAGGAACGAACCGGAAACAGCGTACTCTTACGCTCCTCCGCCGGAGAAGCAGGTCGAAGAAGTAACGTATGAAAGCGACAGCGAATTTTCTCAGGCGATCAGAGGGAAAAGCACAAACGAAGTCATGGCTATTGTGGACGAAGCAATGGACGTGATGAAGGTCATGCTCCCACGATTGTACGCTGGCATAATCCGGAAACTCCAAGAATAACGAAAGACCCGCACCCCAATACACCGGGGCGCGGGTTCTTTTTGTGTGTCGCATCTCTCCTGTGGCCTCTGTGAGCGCGTGTGAGCGCGAATTTTCTCGGTAAGGCAACGACACGGCAGAAGAGTAATTCGAGTGCAGGCAAGCTGGGCGCTCCTGACGTGCAACGATTCGTCCAACGGCAGGCGGATTGCCCCAATAAGCGGCATGGCCAAGGAAAATATATTGAAATTTCGTTAAAATTCTTCCATATATCGCTTGACAGACCCTCAAAGGGACAGTATAATTGTCGTGTAAGATGAAGAGGCCGCAGGGCCTTAAAAATAGCCCAAGAATGACGCTAAAAGGGACGGAGGAACACCAAATGACGTACGCGATTTACGAAGGGAACATGGAGCGGCTTGAGAAGAAGATGACCCGCATCCAGAACAAGTGCCGGAAGTACGGCTGCGATTTCACCTACAAAGAGGTCGGGGAAGAGTACCGGACGCTGACAGACGAGAGCGGAAACGAGTACCAGGCGCGATTCGTAATGATCGAGGCGGAGGGTGTCGCGGTAGTGAGCGGATGGAAGTTCATCGCTTCCGTCGAGCACACGGAGAAGGGCAACATCATCAACCGGGCCTGCGACATCGAAGTGCCGGAACGCTACTACACCGGGAAGCCGGTTTGCGAGCACTGCAACAGCCGGAGATACCGCAAGGACACCTACATCGTCATGGACGAAGAAACGGGCGAGTTCAAGCAGGTCGGCAAGAGCTGCCTCCAGGACTTCACGAACGGCATGAGCGCAGAGGCCGTCGCGCAGTACACAGCAGCATTCGAGGAGCTTATCCAGGGTGAGGAGCCCTACGAGGGGTGCCACATCGAGAAGTACATCGACACGGAAGAATGGCTCAGGTATGTGGCGGAGACCATCAGGCACTTTGGGTACGTCAAGTACGATCCCGAAGGCGGAGTACGTAGCACCCGGCAGCGGGCGGACGAATACTACGGCGTAGACCACGGGGCTTATAGAGGGTTCTACGAAAGGGAATATCTTGAGAGCCTGAAAGAGGAGATGCGTGAGGCTGGATTCAACGCTGATTCCGAAGAGGCAAAGGCAGAGACAGCGGCGGCGCTCGCGTGGCTGGCAGAGCAGCCGGAAGAGAACAACTACATGCACAACCTCAAGACCGCCTGCTCCCTTACTCACATTAAGGGCAAGCATTTCGGCATCACGGCGAGCATCTTCCCGGTTTACAACAAAGAGCTGGAACGCGAGGCGGAGCGCCGGAGAGCTGCTGAGGCGGCGAAGACCTCCGAACATGTCGGGAACATCGGCGACCGCATCGAGGTCAAGGTTGCAGAGATCACCTGCGTCACCGGCTGGGAAACGCAGTGGGGTTACACCAAAATCTACAAGATCACGGACGAAGCCGGAAACATCTTCACGTGGAAGACCGGCGGCTGGGTCGAAGACGATGTGAAGATCATCAAGGGTACGGTCAAGGCTCACAACGAATTCAGAGGAACGAAGCAGACGGAGCTCACGCGGTGCAAATGCACCGCATGAGCTCCGGAACGGAGGAGACGACATGAAACACGCAATCTACATCAACGGGAACCGGAACGGGTACATCCCGGCACAGACCGGCAGGACGCTCACGGCGGGCGAGCTTATCGCCATACTCGAACAGTTCGACGAAGACAGGCCCATCTACCTGCGGAACGACAACGGCTACACCTACGGCAGCATCACGGAGATGGACATCTCCGCATCGGAAGACATCGACGAAGAGGAGGAAGAGGAATGAAGCTGGACGGAACGCTGGCGAAGGAAATCAATGCGCTCAACGGGAACGGTTCACGGGAATCCAGATTTGAGACGCTGCGTCTCATTCAGGCGGCGCAGAAAGACCTCTCGAAGCCGGACATCCGGGACAGGTTCACGGAATGCCTGAGAGAGCACGGGAGGGCCGTGGTAGCGATTTGCGTCGCTGCGACACTCTACACCCGGAAGGAGCGAATCGACTGCTGGGGTCTGCTGTGGGCGCTGACAGTGCTTGACCTTTGGAAGAACAGAGGGCCGCAGTTCATAGACAGGGCGAACATCACCGACGGTCTCCACCCGACAAGGATATGCGAGTACGCCGGAGAGTTCATCCGGCTCACGACGGAGGAAGGATAACGTGGAAATACACATGAGGCAATTCGATGGCATCACGTTCGGTATGGATGTCGAGGCGTCGAATCCGGCCTTCCGCAGAATGAAGAACAACGCATACACGGGAAAGGTAAAGCCCAGGGGATGGATAAACGAAAAAACCGCCAGATGCGTGAAGGCGGCGGATGTCGCAGCTATGATGGGAGAAGCCGGGTGGCTCGTCAGGGAGCGGTACATGGAGACGATAAGCTGTGGAGAAGACGGGCAGACGCATTACATCATATATGAGGAGGAAACATGAGCTTATTGATATCAGGACTTAATCTTCCGAATGATAAACCTGTGACGCTGTTTATCACGTCAAATAGACACGTTTATCTGGAAGGCGTGTTGCTTTCCGGGAAAGCCGTCCCCATCCCGGTGCATGGGAGATTGATAGACGCGGACGCATTAGAAGCTAAAGGATATTGCCTTTCGAAACTCCACATAGATTACGATGCTCCAAGAGGGTCGAAGGTGTGGCGTGAATGTGTCCCGTTTGACGAAGCACCGACCATCATCCCGGCAGAGGAGGAAGCACAGTGAATTACCGTTATTACAGCAAGCTCAGGCCCGTGGGAATCGGCACGTACCCAAAGACCGGAGTACAGAGCTTGCACAACTACGATGACAGGCAGTATGTGAAGGACGCGGGGTGCAAGGTTTGGGGGTACATCGACTACGACCGGGAGCTCACGCAGCAGGAGGTATTCGCATACGACCTGGTGGCCGGAGGCAAGGAAGCGGACGCGGAGATGTTGAGCAAGCTCGTGGGAATCGAGGCGGAACTCTTCTACGAGAAGGAAAAGAGGCCGGAGATGGAAGACACATACGAGTACATCCACGCGGCTTGTGAGGCGATGGCGAAGGCAGCGGGCATAGAGGAGCTGTGCAGCGCGGAGGAGAACGCGCAGAGGAGGGCGTGAAAGATGGAGCGGATCAAGTACAAGTATTACAAGGGCGGAGAGGCAGCACGGAAAACGGTCGAATTTGAAGTACCGGACGAACTCTACGGGACGACCACATGCGTCGTCGACATTCCGACGCTTATTGACGGATATATCACCTCGTACCCCTGCGGCAGCGGAGCGGATCAAAGGCTCACGATGGGAGAGCGCTTTGAAATTCTCGAAACCGTAAAGCGCGAGCGCAGCAGGTACACGGAGGCGCAGATCAAGACGCTGGACGGCTGGAGGCAGAGCGGCGTTGGCAGCTTTGACGACTACTGCAGGCCGGGAGACCTGGTAGACGAAGAGATTGTGGAGTATTTTGTGAACAGCGTTCCGCCTCACATGATGCGCGGAGACTGCACCCAGGCCGGTGAGTCGTACAGCATCGAGAAAGACCCGGAAACCGGAAAATACCGGAACACGTGGACGACCTTCCACAGGGAGGCCGGAGGCCTGTGGAGATTCGACGGCGCTTGCTTCACCGGCGAGAACGTCCACAGGGCAGGGGAGATGTCGAAGCTGGAAAGAGCCATCAGAGAACTATGTGGGAAAAATACAGAATAAAATATCCGGGGAGAAAAAGCCGGATGAAACGCTTTTCCGGGGAGAAAATGTTCCGTTTTCGGCTTTTCCGTGGAGAAAATACCCGAAAATAACATGACGCAGAAGACGGTAAAGACCACCGATTTCCGGGGAGAAAAACCACGTTAAGCGGGATTTCCGGGGAGAAAATCATCGAAAAAAGGTATTTCCGGGGAGAAAATACGCTTTAAGTGACATTTCCGGGGAGAAAGTACGCATAGTAAAGTAAAGTATAGTAAAGGAGAGTATATAAGAGTAATTATATAGGGAAATGCGCCGTTCCATTTATAGCATCGTGGTACGGATTCGTTAGACCCAGCAGGCTATAAACAAAAGCCCGCCTCCGAAGAGGCGAGCCGGGTTCAGGAACCGGAGGCGGGCAGCTTTGGGTAGAGCACGATTTCGAAGGAATCAGGGGCAGCACCTTGACGACGACCGGCCACTTTGGTATAGACGACCTTTTCAAGCACTTCGCGCAGCATCTCATTTTTTGACCGGGCATCCGGCAGCTCCCAATAGACATCGAGCAGCCGTTCAACGGAAGGGATGATTTCACGGCGACCACATTCACGGGCTTCATCAAGGGCGATCTCGTTTTCCAGAGAGCGGATGCTATCTTGGGCCTGCTGGATGCGGGAGGAAAGAACGCGGGAACGCTCAAGGAATTTGTCGGTGGAGTACACGCCTTGTTCCAAATAGTCGTGAGCGCTATCGAGCTGCTTCTCCAGCTTCGAGAGATTAGAGCGAAGGGAGTTGAGGGCGGAACGCTTGTATTCGACCTGAGAGGCCCCACGGGGCGCAGAATCCTCCCAATCGAGCCGGTAGGCGGAGAGCCAATCAGCGAGACCATCCAGGACACGGCGCTCGACCAGGGAGAAGTCAGAAGAAACATTCGGGCAGGAAGTATAGGGGCAGACAAGAGACGGCTCCCGCCCGCTGGTATATGGACGGCGCTGCATATTACGGCCACACATGCCGCAGACCACGAGACCGGCAAGAGGATTCGTAACTGTGTGGCGCTCGTTGACAGGCCGGGGAGGATTCTCATGCATGATTCGCTGGGCGCGGGCGAATGTTTCCTCTGAGATAATCGGAGGATGCAGGCCGTCGGCCAGGACGATTGTTTCAGCAGTAGAGCGCGGGCGCTCTACGACAATATGACCGTCTACCATTCTTTTCACGGCAGGCCTCCAATTCCAGCGGATTTTTCCGACGTATACGGGATTTATGAGAATATCCCGGACGGAGGAGGGAACCCAATCGCCTGATGTGCGCTTTTTGGCATGAATTTCGTTCAGGCGGCGGACGATCCGGGAGACACCCAGGCGGACACGGGAGCCGTCGGGAAGCAGCTCTCCCTCGGTATAGAGCTGGAAGATCAGGCGGACGATCTCGGCCTCTTCGGGAACGATTTCAAGCGTCCAGCCTTTATCGTGAGGGATTCGGACGCGCCGGTAGCCTAGAGGAGGCTTGTTTGAAACGTATTTCCCTTCCTTGACGGAGGCGACGCGGCCACGCTGCAGACGGCGGTTGATAGTCTTATACTCCCGGCGAGACATGAAAAGGCCGAACTCGAAATACTCCTCGTCAAATTCATTTTCTGGATCGTAGGTCTTAAGGGGCGTTATGATTTTCGTACCGGAGAATTTGAAGGTCTGAGCGACGATACCCTGGTCGATGGTATCACCGCGAGCGAGACGCTCAACCTCCATCACAAGGACACCGGCGCAGGCACCTTGTTCGACGGCGGATAGGAGCTGCTGCATGACGGGACGGGCGGCGATGGTCTCGCCGGAGACGACCTCGCGGAAGATCTGAGTTACGTTCAGCCGCTGGCGGCGGGCAAGCTCAAGGAGAGCTCGCTCATGGCGGGCGAGAGTTTCACCCTCGCCACGGGATTCGGCCTCGGCGTCGGCGCGAGACTTCCGCAGGTAGATATAATACTCGGACATCAATCATCACCAAAGCGCAGGAAGGTTATACCGCCGACGAACCCGGCGTAATGCGCTTGCCTTTTTCCCCGGAAAGGCCCATGTCCGCCTGGAGGAGGCGGTCAAAGATATCAGACGCCTCATTCTTGAGAGCAGACTGCAAGCCCATAATCTCAGAAACGAAGAGAGGATCAACGGAGGATTCATTCTCCACCTTCACCCGGATTTCGGCACGGGAACGCTGCAGCAGAGAAAACAGACTGGCGTACAGAATGAGCCGGTCAGAATTGCGGAGCTTCATATCACGGGAGAGAAGCGTGTAAATGGAATCGAACGCGGAGGCGACGGTATGCCGGAGGCCGGAGGGAAGATCGGCATAGGCGCGGGCAAAAGAGCGAGTGTCGTTGACGAACACGGTGTCGTCGGTGCGGATGTCCGAGCGCCCCAGCAGATAATCCGTCGTCACGCCGTAGTGCTCGGCCAGAAGAAGGAGAATGTCATAGGGGGGCTCCTTCCCCTCGGTCTCGTAGCCCTGGATGGAAGAACGAGCCTTGCCGGTCAGATCGGCAACGTCAGTTTGGGTCTCGTGAAACTCTTTGCGCAGCTCAATAAGCCGCAGATGGAACTTTGACACAGGAAACACCTCCATGAAAAATATACAACGGCATGACCCCAACGGCAACAAATACCACTTTTTGCGGCAAATATCAAAATAATGCTTTACAAAGTTTCTCAAAGGGACTATAATGAAGCAAAAGAGAAAGGAGGGGACGGAATGCGAGTGAAGCTGAAAGAGCTGCGGGAGGCGCTGGGGTACTCTCAGACGTCTTTCGCAAAGGCTATCGGGATTTCGCGGACGCACTACTGCCAGATCGAATCCGGAGAGAAAGACCCGTCGCTCAAGGTTAGCCTGAAAATCAAGAGCGGAGTTGGGTACACCGGCGACGACATTTTTTTTAACCAGAAGCGCCCCTAAATGGGGCGGAGACCTGACAACGGAACGGGAAGTGACGGAATAAGGGACGGAACCGGAAGCAAGTACATGATACCAGAGAGGGAGGCGAGGATAAATGCCAAGGCAGGCCACAAAAGCAGCGTCGAATAGGTACTGCCAGGCACGAATGAGGGCCGCAGAGATCAACGACAGGTTTTCATCGAGGTCGACAGCGGCGGAAGAGATTTCCGGGGTATCGGAGGAAATGCTCAAGAAGTACGAGCTGGACATCACGAAGCCGCCGAACGATGTGGTCGCGCTGATGGCGGACGCATATCATGCACCGGAGCTCATTCTCTGGTACTGCGCGAACGAATGCCCGCTTGGAAGGAATTGCCGGGAGGTACCGGAGATGCCGCCGGAGAGGACATTCGTCAGATTGACGAACACGCTCAACAGACTGGAAGACGCTATGAGGGAGCTGGCGGAGCTCATGGACGAAGGCGCGGAGAACGGAGACGAAGAACGGATAGGGAAGCTGAGGGAGGACTTTTTGGAGGCGCGGAGGCGGATAGACGAAACGCTGACGGTACTCGAAAAGCTGCAAACCAAATAGGAAGGAGAAGAGACAGGTGGGAGGAGGGGAAAGCCCGAACATCGTGAAAGAGTTCACGATCGGGAACACGCGCATCAAGATCGCGGACGACTACTGCCGGGGGATAAGCGCGGGAGACATAAAAAAAGCCCTCCGCGAGATAGCACGGACGGCAAAGGAAAACATGACGGCAGCAGCGGCGAACTGCGGCGGATAAGAAAAGGGAGGAAACGACATGAAGATAAAGACGAAAAGGACGCTGTGCCGCGTCATTGGCTTTATGGCCTTCCTGATGATGTTTGGCATCGTCAAGGGAATGGACATAGGAATCATGCCGATAGGCAGGGGAGCGGCGCTGGCGCTGACGAGCGAGCTGGTGGGTACAGCCATGCTGTGGAAGGGAGGGGTGATACGATGGCCGCAGTGAAAATCAGGGATTGCCCCTGCTGCGGAGCACCCGGAATGATCAAGAGTGTCAAAGCCTATGTGGGGTTTATGCGCGGCTGGGTTGGATGCCCCGATTGCGGGCTTTACATCCATTGGGCGCATGACCCGGAGGGCGCGATTGCAAAGTGGAACAGGAGGGTAAGCGATGGGTGATTTTATCAGCCGGGAGGCGGCACTGGACGCTCAGAACAAGTCTATGAACCTCGCAGAATGCCGGAAACGGTTGGAGCGATTGCCTGCCGCCGATGTGGTGGAAGTGAAGCATGGGCGGTGGAAACAAGTTGGTTCAATAATTCCAATGTATGAATGCGACCAATGCCACACAATTACTTTGGGTGGAAATTTCTGCCCTTCCTGCGGGGCGAAGATGGACGGAGGGCAGGAGGAATGAAGAGCAAAATCAGGATTGTCCTGAAAACGGCTATAGCTTTACTTTCTGCTGTGAGAAGATGAAGGTGCAATCCATGAACAATGCAATGACCGGGTATACCGTTGAGGGGGCAACGCGTCCTAGACCGTTGTATATCAGGATGGACGATGTTTCTGCGGTCATAGATGATGGGCCTTGTGAGGACGGAGGGCAGGACGATGCACCGACCGGGCCTTACGACCTGCTGTATGAGGAAGGAGGAGAAAACCTACGATGAACTTGCCGAATACCATAATGCACGTGCTGGCGACGCTGGCGATGCTCACAGGCATGACGCTTGCGCCGGTACTGCCGGAGCCGATGCCGGAGGCAATGACGGCGGGCGCGGTACTGACAGCGCCGTATGTGTACTACGACGTGCCGATGGAAGACGAACTGCAGGAATACACCCAGGACGTATGCGCGGAATACGAGTTCCCATGCTACGACATCGTCGTGGCGATGATATGGACGGAGAGCGATTTCCGTGAGGACATCGTAAGCAAGACGAACGATTGGGGGTATATGCAGATAAACGGCATAAACCACAAGACGCTCACGGAAGAGCTGGGAATCACGGACTTTCTGGACGGGAAGCAGAACATCCGGGCAGGGGTTTACATGGTTCAAAAGCTGTACCACAAGTACGGGGACATAGGGAAGGCGCTCATGGCGTACAACTGCGGAGAATATGGAGCCTCAGGGCTGTGGGAGCAGGGAGTATATAGCACGAACTACTCACGGACAATCCAGAAGAGAGCCGGTGAGCTGCGAATACGAGGATAGCGAGAGGAGGGGAAAAGTGAAGTACAGGGAATGCCCGAACTGCGGAGCACATCTCGACCACGGGGAGACTTGCGACTGCGAGAAGGAGAGAAGAGAGGGGGGAGAGAATGAGCGAAACGGAATTCGAAGCGGCAGAGCGGGCGGCGAGTAGAAAGCTCGAATGGATCATAGCCAGATACGGAGACGAAGGCGGAGAAAGAAAAAGGCCGGAATACTTCCGGCAGCTTGTGAGCGAAGAGCTCAGAGCCCAAAGACTGAGAAATACCCTGAATGCCAGGTATGAGGAAAAAAAGAGGATCGCCCGCGCATAACGCACGGACAATCCCCCGAAAGCATCCTCAATATAGCATGGCTCAAGGGAAAATGCAATAGGAGGATTTCAAAAATGGAAAAAGCACTTACCACGCAGACCGGAAATGCCCAGAACGCTCTGGTAATCACGCAGCAGTACCCGGCGGACAAGTACAACCTGCTCGTGCCGATGCAGACGGTGGCGGAGATTGCCGCGATCCACAAGCCGGTGATGAACGTGGTGTACATCAGCAAAGACCTGAACGACAAGGAAATCTACGTGCAGGAGAAGGCAAAGAGCGCCTGGAAGGACAGACCGGCGAGCCCTGCGAAGTACGCGCTGACGAAGAAGGGCCTGACGAAGCTCATGCGGGCGGCGGGCATCAAGATTCTGAGCAGCAGGCCGGTCGTGCCGTCGAAATGCCAGAAGTGCGCGGCGATGAATGCCAGCATCGGGAAGCCGGTCAACTGCGGGGCGTGCCCGAATAAGGATGTGAAATATGAGGTGCGCATCAGCGTCCCGCAGCTCACCGGCGAGAACATCGACATCGTGGCGCACAAGGAAATCATCATCGACGACGTGACGGCGGACATGACGGACGCGCAGAAGGCGGAATTTCTGAAATTCCGAAACGAGATGTGCGAGAGCAAGGCCCTCAACCGGGCGCTGCGGACGGCAATGCAGATCAAGGGAACATACCTCATCGAGGAGTTCGACAAGCCTTTCGTCGTGGCGTACCTCGTGCCGAATCTGGACAACCCGGACGTGCGGGCGGAAGCGGTCAGGGGGATGTTCGGCGCGGCGCACGAGCTTTACGGCCAGACGGCGAGCGCGGCGGATGCGCGGCGGACGGTATTCGTGGACGACGATCTCCACGACGAAGAGCGCGGCATGGGAGAAGCGCCGCAGACACCGGCACTGGCGGACAACGCGGGCGGCTACGATTACGGCGACTACGAGGAGGAGCCGCAGAAGCAGGCAAAGCAGACGCAGCCGGAAGGTGAGCCTGACCCGAACGTGTGCTGCGAGTGCGGGGCGAAACTGAGCGGCGGAGTGAGCCGGTTCAGCATCAGCAATTACGGAGTTCCGCTGTGCATGAATTGCCAGCGTGGTAAAAAAAATGCATAGCAAATATATTGGGCAGACTATAAACGGGTTTACGGTCTTGTCGTGTTTCAACAAAAAGGGAAACAACAGGAATTACAACGCTTATTTTGTCGCAAGGTGTGACGTGTGCGGCAAAGTGCAGATAAGATCGCGAACAAATTTGCTCAATGGGCAGGCCACTTGCGAATGCTCATACAAAATGAAAAGGCATAACACAAAAGGGCAGTCAAACACACGCCTCAACAAAGTCTATAGATCCATGCTCGAAAGGTGCAATAACCCAGCCTGCAAAACTTATAGGCTGTACGGGGCCAGAGGAATAACAGTCTGCGACGAATGGACAAAAGACTATCAAGCATTTTACGACTGGTCAATAAAAAACGGTTACAGGCGCGGGCTGTCGATAGACAGGATAGACAACGACAAAGGCTATTGTCCAGAAAACTGCAGGTGGACAACAGCCAAAGTACAAACAAACAACCGCAGAAATACCATAAAAATCGAACTTAGAGGAACGGTTAAACCGGCTATAGAGTGGGCCAAAGAAACAGGAATACCCTACACGACGATTATAAACCGTTACCACCGTGGTTTACCTGCGGAGGAAGTACTTTTGAAGCCAACGAAAACTACGGACGAAGAGCGGAGGAACGAAAAATGAAGATCCTGCATACGGGAGACTGGCACCTGGGGAGCTATAACGGGCCGACGATCAACGGCCAGAATGCCAGATTCAACGACATCTGCCTGTGCCTGGACGCGCTTGTCATGCGAGCAATTAGTGAGCAGCCAGATTTCATCATCATTGCGGGCGACTTGTTCCACCAGGCGCGAGTGTGGAGCGACAGAGGGCTCAGGGAAAGCCAGACTGCAATCAGCTACATACGGCAGCTCGAAGCCGTTGCGCCGGTGATTATCGTGAGGGGAACTCCAAATCATGACAGCATCGAGCAGTACCGGAGCCTGGAAACGGCATTCGCTGGAGACGACAGCGTAATCATCTTCACGCAGCCGGAGGTGCTTAAGGTACACGGGTACCACGGGGCGAAGCTCAACGTCGCGGCGCTTCCGGGATTCGACAGAGGGTATTTCCGGGCAAAGCACCCTGACCTGGACAAAGAGGAGGAGACGCAGGTATTCACCAAGGCGCTCGAAAATATAATCATCGGCCTCAAGGCGCAGTGCGAGCCGGGAATCCCGTCTGTGCTGGTTGGTCACTACACCATAACCGGCGCGAATACTGAGAGCGGACAGACGGCGATGTTCGCACAGTATGAGCCGGTGATGGAGCCTTCCACGCTGAGGGCTGCGGACTTCGACCTGAACTTGTTCGGGCACATCCACAGGCCGCAGCAGATTGAAGGCTGCTCCAACGCTTTTTACTGCGGGGCGGTCTCGCAGTTGAATTTCAACGACGAAGGCCAGAAGAGGGGATTTTACCTCCACAGCATCCACGATGTTATCGTGCATGAACCGGGAACGGTTCCGCCGATTCCGGCATACGGACACGCTTTTATGGAGCTTCCGACGCGGGAGTTCAAGACGATCCGGCTGGACGACGCAGATATCGAAGGATTCAACAGCGGAACCAGCAAATTGCACGGGGAAGACGTTGCGGGGAAGATCGTCCGCGTCCTGTACAACTGCACGGACGAACACAACAAGGCCCTGAACAAGACGCTGATGGAGCGAGATTTGTATGACGCGGGCGCTTTTTGGGTGCAGGAGATCACGCCTGAAAAGATCAGCATTACGGTGAGCAAAGACAACCTGGACGGAGAGACGGGCCCGGAGGATAACCTGAAAGCATACCTGGAAGATAAGGGAGTGCCGGATGCGGACGCGGGCAGGATCGTCGAAAGGGCCAGACCGATCATCTCGGAGGCGGAAGAGGCGCACATGACGGCGCACACGAGCGGCGTGTTCCTGCCGGTGGAAATCGAAGTCAAGAATTACCGGAACTACCGGGAGGAGAAGTTCAACTACGAGGGAATCCGCTTCTGCACCATCAACGGATCAAACGGCGCAGGAAAAAGCAGCCTGTTCATGGACGCGATGTGCGACGCGCTTTTCGAGGAGACACGCGAGGGAGACATCGGCGGCTGGATCAGCAACGACCCGGAGGCCAGGAGCGGCATCATCAAATTCACCTTCCGGCTGGGAGAGGCGACGTACCGCGTGACCCGCACACGCACGAAGAGCGGAAAGGCGACGCTGAATCTCGCGGAGTTGGTGGACGGCGAGTGGGTAGACCGCAGTAAAGAGAAGTTCCGGGATACCCAGGCGGAAATCCTGAATGTTATCGGGATGGACAGCCTCACGCTCAAGGCGACGGCGCTCATCATGCAGGATCAGTACGGGCTCTTCCTCACGGCGGACAAAGAGGCCCGCATGACGATCCTCGGCAACATCCTCGGCCTGGGAGCCTACAGCGACATGGAAGAGATTGCGTCGAAAAGGCTGACGGACACAAACCGGGAAATCAGGATCACCCTGGAAAAGGCCGCAGACCTCGACGCGGCGACACCGGACGAAGAAAAGCTGAAAAAGGCAATCAGCGAGAAGGAAGTAATCATCAAGTGGTATGAAAAGGATATTGCTGCCAAGCGCAGCGAGGCGGACAGCATGAAGCTGGCAATATCGACGATGGAGGAGGCGCAAAAGCGGGCGGCGAAGCTGGAAGACAGAATCACCATGGCGATTGCGAAGCGAGCGGCATCGACTACGCAGCGCGTCAAGCAGAAGTCAATTGTAGCGGAGGCGGATTCGTTCCTGGAAACGCGGCAATCGCTCGAAGCAGCCGTGGAGGAGCACAAGCGCCTGCTGGCCCGCGAAAAGGAACTGCTGGCGGCGAAGGGAGAATACGACAGCCTCAATGCGCAGATCAGGGCGGACAGCGACGCGGCAAGGGTAGCAAGGATCACGGCGCAGGACTACGGCATCAAAATAGAGGAGCTACTCAAGAAAACGATCAATCCGCTGAAAGCGATTGTGGACAGGGAGCCGGAGCTCATTAACGCTCACGCGGATTATGTTGCGTCCAAAGCAGAATACGAGGAGATCGTAGAGAAGGGCAAGAGACAGAAGGAAGCAAAGGCGGCGGTCAAGGACGCAGAAAGCAATCTTAGAGCAACGAAGAACGAGTGGCACTTTACTGTACGGCAGGCGGAGGAGACTGTAGAACGGCTGGAAGCGGCGGCGAAGCGGATAACGGAAAACAACTGTCCGCATGCGGAGACGGTTCAGTGCGTGTTCCTCAAAGATGCGATTGAGGCCAAAAACGCTCTGCCAGACGCACGGCAGCGCCTCGCGGGAGCACAGGAAGAGGAGAAAAATGCCGTTGCTGATGCGCTGGCTGCGCTTGAAGCTGCGAAAGCCGCCGTGCCAACAGATTACAGCCTGGAACTAGAATTACATGCCAGCAACGTCCTGGCGGATTTGGAGGAAGAAGAAACGCAGTACCGCGCCCTTGAAAGCATAAAGATACAGCTCGATGCCGCAAATGAACGAATTGCCGACCTTGGCAAATCGAAGGAAGAGGCGGAGGACAGATTCAAAGAGCTGGACGAAAAGGTGCAGGCGAACAAGCGCCGGATTGAGGAGATCGGGGAGCAGATCAAAGAGTACGACGAAGTCCAGGAGAGAATCGCAAATCTCGCCCGCAAAGTCGAAGCGGCGAATCAGATCCCGGTGGCGCTAGAAAAGAAAGCGACGGCGGAGGCCAGAATTAAGGAGATCACCGCAGAGATCGAAACTCTGGACACGGAGATGAAGGAACTTACCGAAGAGAGAGCCGAAGAGCTGAGAAAGACAGTGGGAAGCCAAGAGATGGAGCAAAAGTACGTAAGCGCCATGAACACCATAAAGGGAGAAGAAGCCTGCATGCAGGCGGAAAACATGCAGATTGGGGCGATCAAGGAATCGCTCAAGAAATCTGAACAGGCCAGAAAGCAGGTAGAGGAGCTGATGCAGAAGGCGGCGGAGCTGGGAACGGAAGCGGCAGACCTGGACATCCTCAAGACGGCATTCTCACAGGACGGCATTCCGCACAACATCGTCCGCAGCATCATCCCCATCTTCGAGGCGACGGCGACGAACATCCTCGGCCAGATGAGCGGCGGGCACATGAGCGTCGAGTTTGTGATGGAGAAGACGCTCAAGAGCAACAGCAAGAAAGAGGTCACGGCGCTGGACGTGGTGGTAAACGACGCTCTCACCGGAAGACTGCCGTACACGAGCCGCAGCGGAGGCGAGCGCGTCAAGGCGGCGCTGGCGGTCATTCTGGCGCTGGCGGAGATCAAGAACACGAAGGCGAGTGTGCAGCCGGGATTTCTGGCGCTTGACGAGCCCCCATTTTTAGACAGCCAGGGCGTGGAAGCATATTGCGACGCGCTCGAAGCAATCCAAAGACGGTACCCGCATCTACTTGTTATGGCAATCACGCATGACGAAGAGTTCAAGGCAAGGTTCCCGCAAAGTATAACCGTCTACAAAGACGAAACCGGAAGTCACATAAGGATGGATTGAACAACACCAACGAGCATCCCGGGAAGGGAAAAACCTTCCCGGGAAACCCAAGAGACGGGAGGAGCGAGGCATGGGGAGAGCTCGAAAACAAACGGCGGAATACTTTCCGCATTTCGTGGCGAGCGGCAGGACGATGTTTGTGCTGGAAACGAATTGGGGGAACGACGGATATGCTTTTTGGTACAAGCTGTTGGAGCTGCTGTGCAGCAGTGACGGACACATGTACGACTGTTCGGAAGCGGCAAACAGAATGTACCTCACAGCCAAAACGAGGGTACCGGAAGAGAAGGCGAAAGAGATTTTGGACACGCTGGCGGAAATGGGAAAGATAGACCCGGAGCTGTGGAAGCAAAGACAGATCATCTGGTGCCAACATCTGGTGGACAACCTCACCGCGTTATACGCGAAGAGAACGACACCGATACCGCAGAAACCGCCTACGGGTGCGGAGAATGGGCCTGAGAGCGATCCTGATGAAGATCAGGCAACGACACCGGAAATCGCAGAAACGCTCACAGGCGATGCTGAGGGTGCTGAGGGTGAGGAAAAAAAGGCGAAGGCCAGAAAAAGCACACCGAAACCGGAAAAGAAGGAATACGCGGAGTTCGTGAGGCTCACGGAAGCGGAATACGAAAAGCTGGTGGCGAAGCACGGCGTGGAGAAGACGCGGCGGCTGATTGAGACGCTGGACAACTACAAGGGCACGAAGCAGAAGAATCACAACAAATACGACAGCGATTACAGGGCCATATTGAGCTGGGTGGTAGGCAAGGTCGAGGAAGAAGAAAAGAGAGGAGGCCGGGGAAGTGCTTACGGCAACAGCGGAGGATTCGTCCCGTCAGGAGGATTCAGGCAGGGATGATAAATGGAGATATACGGTGCGGTCGGAGGAAGAGGCCAGAGCGCGAGGGATAAACGTGGAGAAGCCGCAGCCGCCGGACGAACAATGTGAGTTCTGCGGCCGGACGCTCAAACATGAAGGTCTGGTGTTGTTTGGGCAGCTCATAGCGTGGGCCCCGTTCCCGGAAGACTGCACTTGCGCAATGGCTATCGAGAAACGAAAGCGGGAAGAGGAACAAGAGCGGGAACGGAAAGCAGCGGAGGCGGAGGCCCAGCGTAACCAGGCTATGGAGGAGAAGATAAACCGGCTGCTGGGGGACAGCGGAATCAAAAAGAGGTTCCAAGACCGGACATTCCAGACCTTCAAGACCGACACGCCGCAGAGGAAAAAGGCATACCGGACGGCAAAGGCATACGCGGACGAATGGGACAGGCACAGAGAAGACGGAACGGGCCTTTACATCGAGGGGACGAACGGAACCGGGAAGACGCACCTGGCGGCGGCGATTGCGATGCAGCTTATCACGGAGCGGAGGATTCCGGTGATATGCAAGACGGCGGGAGATCTTCTCGCGGACATCAAAAAGGCTTACGACGGAGAAGAGGCCACAGAAAGACAGGTGCTTGAGGTCTACAAAAAGGTCGATTTGCTGATAATCGACGACCTGGGGAAAGAACATTGCACGGATTGGGGCATCAGCACACTTTACTCCATTATGAACGACAGGTACGAAGAGATGAAGCCGACAATCATCACCACGAACTACAACAGCGACGACCTTGCAAGGGCGCTCACGCCTAAGGGCTTTGATAACCTCAAAGTGAAGGCGATCATAAGCAGGCTGAGGGAGGTCTCACAGGTGTTGACGATGGCGTGGGAAGATTACAGATGCAGCGGACGATGAAGGAGGAACGGCATGAACATTTACGAGCAGATTTATAAAAAGGCGACGAGCTCAAGAGCCGCATCTTCCGGGACTGCATCGTGTTCTGAGGAGGCGGAGCATTGGAATTGAAGCAAATACCGCTCTCGGAGGCAAACGCATACGTCATAGAGCATCACCGGCACCATGACAGAGCGACAGGGCACAAATGGAGCCTCGGAGCCTACGAAGGGGAGCGCCTCGTCGGAGTTGCAATCGTCGGGAGGCCGACAGGCCGCAGGCTTGACGACGGAAAGACGCTCGAAGTTACGAGACTTTGCACGGACGGAACGCGAAACGCCTGCTCTTTCCTTTACGCCGCAGCAGCCAGGAGAGCCCGGAAAGAGGGCTACGAAAAAATAATAACCTTCATCCTGCAAAGCGAGCCCGGAACAAGCTTAAAAGCGGCAGGATGGACTATGGAAGCGGCAAAGGCAGGAAGGCCGAAATGGAACGCACAGCGTTACGCGGACAGGCCGACGCAGCTTACGTTGTTCCCCAAAAAAGAGCCTCCCGCAGAGTATAAGCAGCGGTGGGCGAAAGAGCTTAGGAGGAAGCCATGAAGACAATGACAGAGCTGAACGCGGGCGATGGCGGAACAATGGGGAACCATAACACAGGGACGATGAAGGAGGAACGAAAAATGAGCGAGGTAACGGTAAGAGAGCTGAACAGGCAGCAGATCGAACAGGCGAACAACAACAGCATGGGAGGAACGCGGGGAGACGGCAGCGAGCACGATTACAAAGTGTACGCGCAGAAGATTCTTGACTTCCAAATCAGCGACGACAAGAAGCAGAAACTCCTCGATGTGCTCTACGAGAAGTGGAGCAGGCTCCTGAGCTACGAGGCGCAGCATGTAAGCGTGATGGTGGCTGGGCCAGCGAGGTACAGCGCAAAGCGGCTGGACAAAAGCGATATGATTCTCAGGCTTTCCTCGGAGATCGTAGAGTGGATGAAGGAAATCGAGGAACAGGTCAAGCAGGGGACGCGGGACACCGCGAAAGACCCGGATTACCTGGAAGAAAGAATCCGATTCAGCGACGAAAGACCGGAGTTGAACCCGATGGCGGAACTTGCGGAGATGGCGAGCATCGACAACGCGAGATTCATCCGGCTTTTCGAGGAGATGTACCCGAAATACAAGTGGCGGAAGAACAGCAACATCTACAAGCTGTATATGAGCAGCAAAGAGGGAAAGGTCAAAGAGATCAAGCGGGAGGTATTCTACGAGGACGCGAACCTGACGGCGTACAGAGAAGGGAACCGGGCGTATATCCGGTTCATCATGCGGCCGCAGAGACAGCTCATTGTCGCGCTGAAAAGCCGGAAATGGTGGTGGAACAGCGGCGCGGAGGCGTGGAGTACGTATCTCGACAGAGTGGACGAAGAGTGGGTGCGGAGCATCAGCGAGAGATACGCCAAATACCTGTGAGGAGGAACGCATGGGCGAACAGGCGGACGAAGTATTCACCATACAGGCCAGGAGGTGCAAGCGCTGCGGGGGATTACTCACGAGCGCACGGGCCATAAGGGACGGTTACGGGGCCTGCTGCTTGCGAAAGATCAGGCAGGAAGAACGGGGAAGAGAAGAGGACAAGGATCAGATGAACCTATTCGAAACGGAGGAAGAAGCATGAGCAAAAGATGGACGATGGAAGAGCTGGAAAAGGCGGACGACCTGGAATTTGCGGCCAGGATTCTCTCGGAGAGGCAGGAAGGCCTCAATCCTTATTCCCCGCTGTCGGTAAAGCTGAGGGCAGCGGCGAAGACCATCGAAACAATCATGGGAGAACGGATGAAATACATGGCCCGCCTGGTGGAAGAACGCGAGAAGTTCATGGAGGCCATAACCGGCGAGCGCAGCACCCGGAACATGACGGCGGACGAATACGATGCATATTGCGCAGAGGTCACGCTGAGAACCCTGAACGAGCTTATGGCAAAGCTCAATCTGCCGGACAGGAACCCGCTGACGGCGGCGCTCGTGAAGGCGTCGTATGAAGTAATCGACATCAAGGAAGGGATGCAGGCGGCAGAGGCGGAGGAAGACAAGGAAGCGGAAGAATGACCGGGGAAGGAAACAGGGACAATGGGAACGGCAGGCGTAACATCATCGGACATTAAGAAAGCGCTGGCGCAGAAGCATCACAGGGACTTCTTCATGGCGGAGGTCAAAAGCGGCAGCACGTGGAACAGCCCGGTAGGGAGCCTGATGATACTTGACGGGCTGGCAATCGCGAAGAGCTGGACAAACCCTTGTTTCACCGGGTACGAGATCAAAATCAGCCGCAGCGACTTCTTGCGGGACGCGAAATTCTACACATACGAGATTCTTGTGAACTGCCTGTATATCGTATGCCCCAAGGGGATGATAGACAGGAAAGAGCTACCGGAGAGCGTCGGACTGATGTATTACGACCCGGAGAAGAAGACGATCACGACGAAGAAGAAGGCCATATACAGGAAGATCGAGTACAGCGCGGACATGCTGCTGTATATCATCTACTGCAGATTGGACAGCGACAGATACCCATTCCACGAAAGCCGGGAGGCGTATTTCAGGGAATGGGTAGAGAACAAGAGAAGCAACAAAGAGCTCGGAAGAGCGGTCAGGTCAAAGATGGTGGACGAACTGTACCGGCTGGAACGGGAGCTCGAAGACGTGAGGGCTTTCAAAGAACAGCGGGATGCGTTTTTGGAGGTAAACCGCGTCGCAAAAAAGTACGGGATTTGGGCCGGATGGAACGGGAACGGCCTCGCAGAAGGGCTCGACAAAGCCCTCAAGAAAAAGCCGGTTAAGGACATCCAAGACCTGAGAAGACAGTTGGAGAACGTCGTGAGGCAGATGCAGGCCATCGAAGAGAGAACGGAGGAGGATGCGGAAGAATGAAAAGAATCAGGATCACGGCAGACATTCCGGTGGCCGAAGGCAACAGGCCGAAGATTGGAAGCACGTATGAGATCAACTCGGAAGAGGAATACCGGGGCCGGAAGTTGAGCCGGAAAATCTATTTCATCACGGTCAACGGAATCGAGGTAGGGGTTTACGACAACGAATGCGAGGTCGTCGATGGATAAAGCCGTCATGATATCGATACGTCCAGAGTGGGTAAAAAAGATAGCGAGGGGCGAAAAGATCATCGAAGTCCGCAAGACCCGCCCGAAGCTGGAAACGCAATTCAAGTGCTACATCTACTGCACGAACAGAGGCAGACCGCTTGTGTATGGTGATGTGTTCCGCGGCGACTGGGATATGGACTATGTTCAAACCTACGGCTGGGGCCGAGAAGAAGCAGATCGGATGTGGGGAGTGATGAACGGCAAGGTAATCGGCGAGTTTATCTGCGACGATATAACATGGCACGGAGGAAGCGATCTCATTGTCAAAGAGGATCGGGAACGCGCAACAGCGGAAAGCTGCCTCAGCCGTAAAGACCTACTTGACTATCTCGGCGTCAAGCCTGGGACAAGCGTTTACGAAAAGAAATGCGAGTTTTACTGCTGGCACATCAGCGACCTCAAAATCTACAACGAGCCAAAAGAACTGAGCGAGTTCTATCGCTGGTGGGAGGCTGGGGATGATATCCGTCCGTGCCAGAACGGTAAGAGCTGTGAGCATATCGTTTACGACTACTCAGAGGATTGTGAAGCCTGCGGAATCGACTTTGACGGAACGGACTGTCCCTATCTCAGGGTTCAGCGACCGCCGCAAAGCTGGATGTATGTGGAGGAGATATGAGCCTTTGTGACGAAACGTGCCGGGCCTGCATCTACCACAGCACAATTACGGGCGTCGGGATTGTATGCAATTACATTCTGGACAACTATATGCCGCTGGGAGAACGGAGGCGCGGTTGCACTGCAGGAGAAGGATGCAAGCAGCGGAAGACCGGAAAAAGGGCGCAGAGCATAGAGAGCATCATATTCAGGGGAAGGAAAAAGCAGCCGGAGAGCGAAAAAGAGCGGCAGGTAGCAGCAATCAAGGAATACTTGACAACTCACGGTATGACATACCAGCAGCTCGGAGATGCCTGCGGAGGGATTAGCAGGTCAACGATAAAGAATTGGGCGCGGGGGGTAAACCGCGCAGACTGGAAGAAACTCGCCAAAGCAGGAATCACGAAACCGGAGGGAACGTGATGGCAAAGCAGAAGCCGAAACCGAAGAAAAAGAACAGACCATTAAGCACGGAGTACATCGAGAAGCTGAACAATGAGCAGATGCAAGCGGCACTCATGGCGAAGCTGAATGTGGCGGAGCTCACGGCGCTGGAAAAGCAGATCAGGCAGGCCGTAGAAAAGGCGTGTTTGCAGGTGGCGAAGGAATCGACGGAGGAAGCGTACAAGCGGCAGTTTGCGGTGATGATGCGGGTCATGAGGGATAGATTCGGATTCGGACGGAAACGGCTGCGGAGGCTGTGGGATGCCTGCCTGGAATACATCCACGACATCGACGAAGGGTTGCTGAATACCGAGGAAATGCTCGCATGCTTGAAGAACGAAGACGGGATTGCAATCAACTGGAGAGTGGAGATTTGAAAATGACGAAAATGGAAATCGCTGAGTATATGTTAAACATGCCGGATGAACGGTTGAACGAGATCATCGAGGCGGAGATGGAAGGGCGGCTGAAAATCAAGGCGAAGTCGTTGGAAGAGACATGCGGGAGCTGCAAACACTTCCAGAGAACGACGGGGAACGCATCGGGGATCTGCGACACCAGGAAAAGGACGGACAGATGGGGAGGAAATAAAGGAACGCTGTACGTCACGCGGGGCCGGAAGCGGTGCAAGGACGATTATGAACCCAGGGAGGTCGAAAAGGGATGAAGCTTCCGAAGTTCTTTTACTTCCTCGTGAAGTCGGAAGAGAAGGGTACGAAGATAGTCCTGGAAAACGCGTCAGACAGGGATGTGGTCGAGGTTATACGGTGCCGGGAGTGCCGGTATTGGGGAGGGGAATACGCGGACAACGAATGCAGCCTGATAACGGAGATGGCAGTTCCAAAGTATTGGCTCAAAACTCAGCCGGAAGACTACTGCAGCAGCGGAGAGAGGCGAGAGAATGAAGTGGCGGACGAAGAAAAAGAGAATCCGGCAGAAGGTGGAGAGGATAGCTGACAAAATTCCAAAAGCCTTCAAAAGCAAGGCAGACCGGGAAGAGTGGGTTAGGTACGTAGTAAACCATCACCCGGAAGTAAACAGGGAGGAGAAGAATGGCTGACAGGGTTTTCATCGACGCAGAGAGGGCAAAAGACGCCATCTGCGAATGCTACATCACGGACGACGAAAAGCTGATGCTCATACGGAGAATTAACCGAGTACCCGCCGCCGATGTGGTGGCCCGTGATTGCTACGACAGGCTTCTGGCGGAGAATGACAGGCTTAGAGAGGAAAGACCCGTGGTGCGCTGCCGGGATTGCAAGCACTACGATTGCGAGGACGGAGACCAAAAGTGCGTGAAGGATGCGGAGTGGGCCGAAGAAGATGCGTGTTACTACGGATTCATTTCGTACCGCTGGCCGGAGTTCTTCTGCGCAGACGGAGAGAGGAAAGAAGATGGCTAACGATTTCGTGAGACGGTCGGACGTTCACAAAGCGTTTCAGCCGAAATACGCCCCGGCAATAAACAGGACGTTTGCCGCCATGATTGACAGCGTTCCTGCCGCCGATGTGGTGGAAGTGCGGCATGGGCGGTGGATACCAACGCATGATGCAGATAAGCTTCGTTGCTCCCGGTGCGATGTGATTCATTTGATAGCACAGTACCCGCACGGAGAAATCAACTACTGCCCCAACTGCGGGGCGCGAATGGATGGAGGGACGGACGATGTATGAAGAACTGGTGAAGCGGCTGAGAGAGCCTTGCCAGTATGAGAACTGCGTGCTGTGCAAGGAAGCCGCCGATGCCATAGAGGAACTGAACCTTATTGCGGAATCCAATGAGAGAAGTGCCGCAAGGTGGGCTGAAACGGCAGAAAAGGCTGTTGAGCAGATTCCCCGCTGGATTCCAGTGACGGAGCGGTTGCCGGATGACAGAAGAGACGTTCAAATTACTGTTTTCTGGCATGACGCATGGCGAACAATGTACGGGTATTACGACGGAGCATACTGGCATCTGTACGCCCCTATGCACACGGAAGTCGCAGACGTATATGTAATCGGATGGATGGAAAAGCCTACGCCTATGCCGGAGCCGCCGGAGGAGGAAGAATGAGCCGCCTATGGAATCAAGGGTATTGGTATCAGCTCTCACCTGAGTGTCAAACGTGCCAAAACCGAAAAACCTTTACTCTCTACATGAATGGCAACCACACATATGCTTGCGGGAAGTACCCGCTCAAAGTGGGAGAAAAATGCCCGAAGTATGAGTCAGAGCCGCCGAAGGAGGAAAAGAAATGAAAGAGACCATCATTCGTCAGTATAGGAAAAAGCCCGTTATCGTAGAGGCAGTACAGCTCCATAACATCAACGTGCCATGCGTGGTGCGGTGGGTTGGCGAGGACAAAGCCAAGATGAATCTGGAGTCCGATGAAGCGTGGAAGCTCGGCAAGGCCCCTCCAGTTTTCAGCGTCACGATCTGCACCCTGGAGGGTAACATGAAAGCCATGCCGGGTGACTACATCATCAAAGGCGTACATGGAGAGTTTTACCCCTGCAAGCCGGATATCTTCGAGAAAACCTATGAGGCCGTGGAGCCGCCGAAGGAGGAAAACAAAATGATTAACGAAGTCACGGTACGTTGGCATGACGGCTATCTGGAAGAGTTCAAGGCAACAGAGGTTCGCTTTGGTAGCGACCTGTTGTGGATGCGGCTTGAAGATGGAAAGAACCGCCACATTCCACTGAGAAGCGTTCGGTGGTTTGGAATGAGCCAAGAGAGCCACCAAGCGGAGCCGCCGAAGGAAAAGACATGAAGAACATACGCGGATTTGAAATCCAGCACTTTCGGGACGATTACGGGCTGGACTGTTCCATACAGGAAAGCAGCGCGGTCGAGCCGCATATCTGGCTTGGGGTTCACAACCCACCGCACAGGATTATGTGGGACAGCGCGGAAAAGTACGGGATAGAGATAGGAGAGAAAGCCGGGTGGTACGACTACCCGATTCCGGAAGAAGTTCTGGTCGAAAGCCGGATGCACCTATCCCGCAAACAAGCCAAAGCCCTTGCAAAAAAGCTGAGGTATTTCGCAAAGCACGGGGTGTTGAAGGAGGAAGAATGAACACAGACTTGATGTTCTCATCGGCTACACCTGAGTGGGAAACACCGGAAGACTTCTTTCTGGAATATGATGCGAAGTACCACTTCACGCTTGACCCGGCGAGTACAGACCAAAATGCAAAATGCAAGAATCATTTTACGACACTTGACGATGGCTTGTCTAAAAATTGGGGGGGGCAGACAGTATGGTTGAATCCCCCTTATGGGCGGGAAATCGGGGAATGGGTGAAGAAAGCCTACGAGGAAAGCCGCAAGCCCGGAACAACAGTTGTTTGCCTTCTCCCAGCGAGGACGGATACAAAATGGTTCCACGATTACTGCAAGAAAGGGCAGATAGAGTTTATCCGTGGACGATTGAAATTCGGCGGGAGTAAAAATTCAGCGCCGTTCCCTTCAATGGTTGTCGTATTTGAAGCGAAGGAGGGCGAGACATGAGCATCTGCAATAAGTGTGAGCTAGAAAGCGAGTGCCAAGGCGCTCATGGTGAAGAGTTCTGCCTCAACTATGTCCGGAAGCCGCAGACCCGCGCCGATCGCATCCGGGCAATGACGGATGAGGAGATGGCTGAGTTCTTTGGAACTCTCCCGTGCTGTCCTCCGGGCGTAGACTTGGAGGAACTGTGCTTCCCGCTTGATTCCTGCGGAGGAACAGATTTGCAAGTCAAGTGCTGGCGGCGGAGTACGTTGCGGAGGAGGCAAAGAGCGACAAATGAGCATACTGATTAAGGGCCTGCACCTTCCAACAGAACGACTCTACCCGCTGCATTTGACGATCTATTCCGATGGAAACGTCTTCTGCGGACACGGGATAGGGAAGCGCAGTTACGAAGCTGTAGAAGTACCCACACCTCACGGCGATCTAATTGACAGCAGTGCATACCGTGATGATTTCATGGCAGGAGTCTATGAACTGTGCGAGGATGACCCGGATAACTACAGAGCGAACTCAATCATTGATTTGTTTGACGGTGCCCCTGTTTACATCCCGGCAGAGGAGGAAGAATGAGCGTACTGATAAAGGGCATGGAGATGCCGACAAGCTGTGCTGAATGTTGGCTGATGGACGGAGAGGATAGTTGGTGCTGTGCTTGCCGTGGGCGGCATTTATATCCAGAATACCGATACGGCATAAAAGACAGACCGGAATGGTGTCCTCTCGTCCCCGACCCGCCGCACGGGAGGCTGATTGACGCGGAGGATTTGTTCAGGAAAATCAAGGCTGAGTGCAACCCTTACGGAAACCAGACTATCGGTTATGAGGATGGATTGAAAGTGCTTAGGATGATTGAAAACTCGCCCACAATTATCCCGGCAGAGGAGGAATAAACGACATGAGCCTCATAGATGGAATCTATTGGCAGAATGTGTACGATGCCGATAAGCCAAAAGAGAAGATACCGGAAACAAACTACCAGCGCGTAATGCGAAAAACGCCGGAGCAATTTGCGGAGTGGCTGGTATTTGTCGAACAGAGAATACTCGAACGACAGCCAATGCTCGAAAGTCCGGCACTTTACGCGGACTGGCTCGAATGGCTGAATAGTGAGGCAGAGGAATGAGCACGGCGGGAATCATGGCGGACGTGCTGAGGGACATGAAGGCGGGCGTGTGGGACTACACGAAGGACGGGAAATGCAGCCAATGCGGAGCCTGTTGCTCAGATTGGCTCCCGGTGGGAAAGCACGAGCTGAAACGGATCAGAGACTATGTGAAGAAGCACGAGATCAGGGAACGGAAGCACTGTGCGCCGTTCGCAAAGCCGCTGGATTTCGACATGGTATGCCCGTTCAGAAACAACGACGACAGGCGGTGCGAGATATACCCGGTGAGACCGGCGATATGCCGGGACTTCCGCTGCGACAAGCCAAAAAAGGGAATATTCGCGGACAGGGATATGTACGAGAGGCGATTCGCGGTTGTGAGTATGAGAGAGACATTTTTCGGGAGGGCGAAGGAATGAGGTTCGAGATATTTGGCCCGGACAAAAAGCGGAAGGCCGTGACGGAAGACGAAAAGTGCGTCCCGAACGAAGAGACGCTGAGGCAGATGAAGGCGGCGGGCTACACGTTCGCCAGAGACGGGAAGAAATGGACGCCGGGGAAGGACGGGAAGGCGAATGGATGAATTGAAGCTGACGAAAGCGGAAGCGATGGCAGTGGCAAACCACATCGACTCGACGCTTTTCCAGTCGATCAGGGACGACACGGAGATCGACAGCATGACGTGGCTGAGGAACATCGTAAGGGCATACGAAAAGCTGTGCGCGTATTCGGGATATGTAGGGCTGACGGAGAGCGCAGAAGACGCACTGGGGGATGAGGCATGAGCTGGTGCGTGAGGGAATACTGCGAAATTTACAGAGATAAGAAATACTGTACGGCGGGGCAGAAAAAAGTTATCGGAGGAATGTGCAGATGCAGACACGCAAAAAGACGGTGCCAGGTCGGAGAGACGTGCACAATGGACTGCGGGGGAGCCGAGGCGCTGGACAAAATGGAAGACGCACTTGTTGATCTGAGAGACGCGATATTCGGAAAGACGAAGGGAGGAGACGACGAAACATGAGTGGTCCGATATACGAGCCAAAAGGCGCAGCAAAGGAATACGGGGATTACGCCCTGAACATCTACACGGGATGTCCTCACCGCTGTTATTACTGTTTCGCGCCGGGAGTGCTCCGGCGGGATAAAGAAGAGTTTCACAGCAGAGTTGAGCCGAGGAAGAACATCGTCGAATACACACGGAAGCAGCTAGAGAAGGAACGGATCACCGGCAAGACAATTCATTTGTGTTTCACGTGCGATCCATTCCCGACAGGCTATGACACCACTCCAACGCTGGAGATCATTAAGCTCCTGAAGGAATACGGGAATCATATCCAGATTCTTACCAAAGGCGACGGGAGCCGGGCTTTCGACCTGCTGGACGGGGAGGATTGGTACGGAGTCACAATCAGCGGGAAAGCGGATAGCAAAGATACGGAGCCAGGGGCAATACAGGCGCACAAAAGGCTCGCTATTCTCAATATCGTAAAGCAGCATGGCATCAAAACGTGGGTCAGTTTCGAGCCGGTTGTGAACGCGGTATCAGTGTTGCGTTGCATCAGCTCGTTTAGTTCCTCTTTCGACCGCGTGAAAATTGGCAAACTAAACTACCATCCCTCAGACATCAACTGGAAGGAGTTCGGGAAAGAGGCCGAAGCCCTGTGTCAGAAGCTGGGCGTGGAATATTACATCAAGGACAGCCTGAGGAAGGAGATGGAGAAGGAATGAACGAAGTGTTCCTGCTGGGAAGGCTCACGGCAGACCCGGAGCTGAAATACACGAGCGGAAACGAACAGATCCCGGTATGCACGTTCACGCTGGCGGTGGACAGGCCGACAAGCAAAGACACGGCAGACTTCCCGACCATCGTCGCATGGCGGGACACGGCGCTGTTCGTGTCGAAGTACCTGAGCAAGGGCCGGAGGATCGTCGTTCACGGGTGCGTACGGACACGGAACTACGAGGACAAAGAAGGGAATCACCGGAAGGCCACGGAGATTCAGGCGGAACGCATCGAGTTCGCAGACAGCAAACCGGCTGGCGCGGACGGGTGAAAGGAGGAAAGAGAATGAGAACTGGAAAGAACACCGACAAGCTGACGGCAGTTTTCGAGGCCCTTTGCAAAGCACAGGCGGTGGCGCACGAGTGGGAGAGCGAGAAGGAAGGGGAAATTTGGGACAGGATAGCCGACCTGCTGGTAAGCCTGGAAGAGTACCTGTACGAGAAGCCGCAGCCGGAAGAGGAAGAGAAGACGGAGACCATCAAAAAACTGCTGGAAGAACTGGCGGCAGGGAAATGCCCCGGCGTGAAGGGCGCGACGGCCTACAAAATCCAGAAGTTCGCAGCGGAAAGAGGATATGTGTAATGACGGCGGAGGAATACGTCAAGGCGGCGAGAGGGTACAGGAACCGCGAGCACGGGGAGATGTTCGAGACGATCATCGAGGCGACGTGCGAGTGGTACAGGAAAATCGGGATAGCGGACATCGAAAAAACGCCGGAACCCACAAAGCAGCTCTCAAAGCCGAACGAGCGCGGGAGATTCATAGCTTGCTATGAAAAGAAAGCGCAGCCGGATTTCAAAGGCACGATAAGAGGCGGACGAAGCGTGGTCTTCGACGCGAAATATACCGCCGTCGGGAAAATCAAGCAAACGGCGGTATTGCCGCAGCAGTGGGAGAGCCTGGACAGGCACGAAAAGCTGGGAGCGAGCTGCTTTGTGCTGGTGGGGTTCGGAATGAGGGAAGTGAGGCGCGTAGAGTGGGAGAAGTGGAAGAGGATGAAGGAGGAGCTGGGGAGAAAGTACATGACGGCGGAAGACTGGCCGGAGACCAGGGTGTTCTTCATGAACGGGATGCCGAACTTCTTGGGGTGGCCGGAAAAATGACCCAAAGAAGGACAAAAAAGAGGAATTGACGCACAGGGGCGTTGTGTGATACGGTAAAAGCGAGGAGCGCATATTTTTTTACTCGCAGATGCCCCAAAAAGGGACAAGGAGTGGCGCATGAAACGAAATCACGAGACGACAGATACAGAAGACCGGAACCATCAGCCGGAGAACCACAAAAAAAGCACTTCGCAAAGGGTAGCTGAATTTGTTGACTATCACAAAAACGGCGACGGAGAGTGCAACGGTATATTGCTGAAAGCCTATGCAGACGAGAAGCGGCTCAGTGCCGAAGAACGATTTGCATTGGCATATTTCTATTCGCTTTGTTACTGCATACCGAGCGCGATCATCATGTTCGACCAGCGGGAGCAGATCCAGAACGACCCGGAAAAGTGGGCGACACTCCACAAGCAGGACATCATATTCCAGAGTGACAGGCGATACGTACGATGCGGTACGACATTTCATGATATGCTCAGAGACTATACGCAGCGCATAGAACGGCAAGACTTCCAGGACAAGTGCGTGCACAAAGTTTGACAGATTGCGCCTTTTGCGGTAAGATTGTTTTACAAAATGTAAAACGGAGGGCAAAATGCAGGATTTACAGATCGAATACGTCCCGATTGACAGCATCAAGCCGTATGCGAATAATGCGAAGCTTCATCCAGAGGAACAGATCGAGCAGATACGCAAAAGTATTGAACAGTTCGGATTTAATGATCCGATTGCTATATGGCACTGGGAGATCGTGGAAGGTCATGGTAGGTTGATGGCGGCGCAGGAAATCGGCATGGAAACCGTTCCGGTGATCCGGCTCGACACGTTGACGGACGAAGAGCGCCGCGCGTATGCTCTGGCGCACAATAAGCTGACGATGAACAGCGGGTTCGATTTTGGCAAACTGGAAGAAGAGCTGGCGGAGCTGAGTTTTGATATGGAAGAGTTCGGGTTTGAGCTGGACGAAAGCGTGGAGCGTCACGAATGGTTTGACCGCGAAAAAAAGGATGGTGCAGACCGCGAGGAAGGGAACGAAGAATACAACGAGTTTCTGGACAAGTTTGAACCGAAGAAAACAACCGACGATTGCTATACACCGGAGGTAGTTTATAACGCCGTCGCCGATTGGGTAGCGTCTGAATACGGCGTGAAGAAGAAAGACTTTGTGCGACCGTTTTATCCGGGCGGCGACTACCAGAAAGAGAAATACAATCCGGGTGCCGTGGTCGTGGATAACCCGCCGTTTTCTATTCTGGCGGAGATTGTAAACTTTTACGCAGAGCGCGGCATAAAGTTTTTCTTGTTTGCGCCGACGCTGACGCTGTTTTCTTCTTCTTCTTCTTCTTCTGCGTGTTCGTTGTGCATCGGCGTTTCAGTCACCTATGAGAATGGCGCGAACGTCAATACTTCGTTTCTCACAAATATGGAAAGCGAGTGCAGATTGCGGAGCGCTCCGAGCCTTTACATGGCTGTCAAAGAGGCCAACAACGTGAATCTGAAAGAAATGCACAAGGAGCTTCCAAAATACTCGTTTCCGGATTATGTGATAACATCCACGCGATGCGCGCAATTCTCACGCTACGGCATTGACTTCCGTGTCGGCGTGAATGAGAGCAAGCATATCCGGGCGCTGGACGCTCAGAAAGAAAAAGATAAAGCTCTTTTTGGCAGCGCCTATCTTCTCTCTGAGGCGAAGAAGCAAGAGAAGGAGAAAGCCGAACGGGAGAAAGCCGAACGGGAGAAAGCCGAACGGGAGAAAGCCGAACGGTGGGAGCTTTCAGAACGCGAAAAGGAAATTGTAAGGCAGTTAGGACGGTGACACGATGGCGCGACCGCGCAAGGAACAGAATAAAGGCGGTCGGCGCGGACTGTACCTTGACTGGATAACGCCGGAAGGGCTGACCGCTATTGAGGGCTGGGCGCGTGAGGGCGCGACCGACAGCGACATAGCGCGAAAAATCGGCGTTGTGTTATCCACGTTTTACGACTGGAAAAGCCGCTTCCCGGAGATTTCGGAAGCCTTAAAAAGAGGCAAAGCACCGGTTGATTTTGAGGTAGAGAACCAGCTTTTGAAATCTGCGTTGGGTTTCAAAGTTACCGTCAAAGAGCCGGTAAAACTGAAAAAGAAAACCATTAAGAACGGCGTCGGCACGATTGAGGAGGAGCATATCGAGTATGCCGAGCGGGAGATATACGTCAAGCCGGACACGACAGCGCAAATCTTCTGGCTGAAAAACCGAAAGCCGGACAAATGGCGAGACAAGCCCGTTGCGGAGAAACCCGCAGACGATCCGCTGTTTGAATTGCTCGACAAGTGGAACAAGGAAGCGGCGGCGAAGGACGCAGACGGTGAAAAGGAATGATCGGGAGCGAGAAACAGCTTGCGTACTGGCGCGAAGCGACGCGCAGATGGAACATCAAGGTCGGCGCGACGCGAAGCGGGAAGACGTATATGGACTACTTCCTCATACCGAGACGGCTAATGGAACGGCGAGGGAAGGAAGGGCTGAACGTCATTATCGGAAACACGCGCGAAACGATACGCCGAAACATCATCATTCCGATGCAGACGATTTACGGCTCGGATCGCGTCGGCAATATACGGTCGGACAACGCATGCTTCATGTTCGGGGAACAGGTTTTCTGCCTCGGCGGCGATAATATCGCGCACGTTAACCGAATACGCGGCTCGTCGATCAAGTACTGCTACGGCGACGAGGTGGCGACTTGGAATCCAGAAGTCTTTGAAATGCTCAAAAGCCGACTGGACAAGCCGTATTCCTGCTTCGACGGGGCGCTGAACCCGCAAAGTCCGGGACATTGGCTGAAACAGTTCCTTGACAGCGACGCGGACATATACCAACAGCATTACACGATCTTCGACAATCCGTTTCTGCCGCCTGAATTCGTAGAAAATCTGTGCAAGGAATATGCCGGAACGGTGTACTATCAGCGGTACATCATGGGCGAATGGGCGTTGGCAGAAGGGCTCATTTATCCGATGTATCAGGAAGCCGTGGGAATACCGCCAGACGCGCGGAAAGAACAAGTTGCCTTGTCTATCGACTACGGCACGATGAATGCGTTTGCGGCGATTCTGTGGGCGAGATATGGCGATGTGTGGTATGCCGTGGACGAATACTACTACTCCGGGCGCGACGAAGGGATGCCGAAGACGGACGAAGAGTATGCGGACGCACTGGACGGCTTTACGGCTGGCTACGGAGACGCGAACAACAAACTGCGGACGATCATAGACCCGTCTGCGGCTTCGTTTATCGCGCTTCTTCGAAAGCGAAAGAAGTACCGTGTTCTTCCCGCCGACAACGACGTTCTGGACGGAATACGCGAAACAGCAACGTGCTTGCAGACGGGGAAGATCAAGATAAGCCCGAACTGCAAGAACTGGCTGAAAGAAGCGCAAGGGTACGTCTGGGACGAAGATTCTGCGGAAGACAGACCGATCAAGATTAACGATCATTGTTTGTCTGCCGATACTCTTGTACAGACAGAAGAAGGCGACGTTCCTATTTCTGATCTTGTCGGGAAGACTGGCTATGTATGGAGCTTCAATACCGCAACAAGGCAAGCAGAACTGAAACCGTTTTATGGAGTTCGTAAGACAAGGGAAAAAGCAGACCTTTTGTTAATAACGCTTGAAGATGGTAGAAAAATTAAATGCACAGAGAATCATTTAATACTTACTAAACGCGGGTACACGCAAGCAAAGTATCTGAAAGAATCGGACAAAATAGTTGCAATAACGGATTGAACGCGATATAATATCGTTGAAAGGGGCGATATTATGATTCAATATTTTGACAACTATGATTTGGCTTGTGTGGACGGTTATTCTTTCAGGAGCGACAAAAAAACTGGTTATTATTTGTCTTCAATCAAAATCGGAGACAAAAGAATGCGTCTTCATGTTTACGTCTGGGAGAAAGCAAACGGAAAGTTGCCGAAAGGATATAGCATACATCACAAAGATAAAAACAAGAGGAACAACGAAATCGAAAACCTTGAATTGCTTACAAGAAAAGAACATGCGGAATTGCACGGAAGGACAACGAGCGAAGACCGGCGCACGTTGATGGCAAAGAATGTTATGGAAAACGCAATGCCAAAAGCGAAGGCATGGCACGGAACAAGCGCAGGTATTCAATGGCACAGAGACCACGCAAAAGATGTATGGGAAAAAGCACAACTGCGCAAATATCTATGTACATTTTGCGGAAAAGAATTTGAAACAAAAAACAGCTATACAGAAGGAAGCAATACATTTTGTTCAAACAAATGCAAAGCCGCGTTTCGCCGTGCGTCAGGGGTAGACGATATTACAAAAATCTGCGAGAGGTGCGGGAATGAGTACAGAGCCAACAAATACCAGAAAACAAAATATTGTCCGAATTGCAAAGATCGAAAGAATACCCGCAGAAGCGGTGTATAACATGGAGGTTGAGGACAATCACAATTTTGCTGTAAACGGAGGGATAATCGTACACAACTGCATGGACGCGACGAGGTATTTTGTAAAAACGATGAACATTGTAAAGCCGAGAAACGCTTACATTCCGTCTTATATGAGGTGACGCAATGATTACTTATCAGGATTTTCTCGCGGTACCGGAAGACAACGAAGCAGCAAGAGCGGAGTTCGTGAAGAGGGTTATCAATAACCACAAGGACAGCCCCGCGTATCGCACGGCGAAGACCGCAGAGGAGTACGACTGCTGCAGGAATACGACCATATTGCAGTACCAGAGGATGATAACCACGGTGACGGGCCAGAAGGTGCCGGACAATCAGAACGCCATGCACCGGTGCACAAGCAACTTCTTCAACATCTTCACGACGCAGCTCAACCAATACCTGCTCGGAAACGGCGTGATTTGGAAGGGCGACGCGGAGAAGGCGCTGGGGACGGACTTCGACACAAGATTGCAGGAAATCGGAAAGAGTGCGCTTGTCGATGGGCAGGCGTTCGGCTATTTCAACCTGGATCACGTGGAAGTGTTCAAGCTGACGAACTTTGCGCCGCTTTACGACGAAGTTGACGGAGCTCTCGCAGCCGGAGTAAGGTTCTGGCAGATCGACGAAACGAAGCCGCTGCGGGCCACGCTGTACGAGATGGACGGGGTCACCAACTACCTGTGGATCACGCAGGACAGGACGGCGAAGCTGGACGAACGGTGGAGACCTATCGCCCAGGACACGTACATGATGGACAGGGTGCCGTACAAAATGACGAAGGTCACGACGGAGGCCGACGGCGTGGAGCTGTACAAGGGCGAGAACTACCCGGAGTTCCCGATTGTGCCGATGTGGGGGAATCCGCATCACCAGAGCGAGCTGGTCGGGATGCAGGAGAAAATCGACGCGTACGATTTCATCCTGAACGGGTTCGAGGACGACCTGGACAACGCGGAGCTGTACTGGATCATCAAGGGCGCGGGAGGAATGGACGACGTGGATTTGAGGGACTTCCTCAGCAGGCTCAGGAACGTCAAGGCCGCAGCACCGGCAGACGGCCAGGAAGTCGAAGCGGTGAGCGTGGAGATTCCGTACGAGGCCAGGGAGCGCCTGCTGGACAGGCTGGAAAAGCAGCTGTACCGGGATGCTATGATTATGAACCCGGACGACCTTGCCAGCGGCGCGGCCACGGCGACACAGATCAGGGCGGCATACGAGCGTCAGAACGTCAAGGCCGACCAATTTGAATACTGCGTGATCGAGTTCATCACAGGTATCCTGAGAATCGCCGGTGTGGAGGATGAACCGACATTTACCCGCAGCACCATCGTGAACGTGCAGGAAGAGGTACAGACGGTGGTGATGGCTGCGGCGTATCTGGGGAGCGAGTACACTACGAGGAAGATTCTCACTCTGCTGGGAGACGGCGACCAGGCAGACGAAATCATCAAACAGGTGGACGCGGAGAACATGGACAGGCTGGGAAGCATCACGGGTGACGAAGACGAAGAGACTTGAGACGGCGGAGCGGGAGAAGAAGCATGAGCGAAGAAGAACTGGAAGTGCTGAGGGAAACAGCAAGAGCTTTATGGGCGGCAGTACAACAGGCGGCGGAGCAGTTCTTGGAGGAAACGGAAAAGGCGATGCAGGCGTATTCCGAGCTTGTGGCAGAGACGATTGCGCCAGCGGTAGAAGTCCTTGTCAAAGCGATTACCAAATACATCGAAGAAACCGAAAGAGCGGAAAGCTGCGCCCGGAGGCAGCGGAACAGGCCTCCGAAGAACCTGATGCATAGATGGACGGCTCCGGCCAGAAGAATCGTGCCGTACGCAAGGAGGGGATGTTGAATGGAAAACCTGCTGGAAGAGTGGGGAATGAGGCTGGGGCTTTCGGATTGGGTAATCAAGCTGGAAGACAACTGCGAGCCGGACGAAATGGAGGCGGAAGACTGCGTCGGATGCGCCAGCTATGCCGAGGTCAACAAGTGCGCCAGAATCCAGATTCTCGACCCGAAATTCTACGGAAACCGGCTCAGGCCCTTCGACTACGAAAAGACGCTGGTACACGAGCTTTTGCACATAAAGATGGGATTCATCGGCGACGGGGTAAGCGACCTGCAGGAGAGGGTAGTTCACCAGATCATCGATGACCTCGCAAGGGCATTCGTGGACGCGAAGAGGCAGGGACAGAAGCATGAGTGATGCGGGGCACAAGGAAACAGACGAGCTCCTGGAAGAGATGGAAGAAAAGCTGAGGAAAGAGTACAGGCAGGCGGTTAAGGAGACACAGGCGAAAGCAGAGGATTACTTCAAACGATTCGCGGCCAAAGACGAAAAGTGGCGGGCGAGAGTCGAGGCGGGCGAAGTAACGGAAAAAGAATGGTTGGAGTGGCGCAAAGGCCAATTCCTCGTCGGACAGAGGTGGGAGGAGATGCGGGACACGCTGGCCCAGGACTACCATAACGCAAATGTGATGGCTCGCAGCGTCGTGAATGGGTATATGCCGGAGGTCTACGCGCTGAACCACAACTACGCCACGTTCCAAGTCGAAAAAGGCTCAAAGCTGGACACGTCGTACACGCTTTACGACAGGCAGACGGTGGAGAGGATCGCAAGAGACAACCCGGAGATATTACCTCCGCCGGGAAAGAACATGAAGGCGAAAATTGCGGCGAACAAGGATATTGCGTGGCAGGAAGGGCAGATACAGTCAGCGACGATGCAGGCAATCTTACAGGGCGAGAGCATCGACGGTATGGCGAAGAGGATTTGCAGAGACCTAGGTAACACGGATTACGCATCGGCGGTGAGGTACGCCAGGACTGCGACAACGGGCGCGGAGTGCGCCGGGAGAAGGGACGCATACCAGAGGGCGCAGGGTATGGGAATACCGGTGAAGCAGACGTGGGTGGCGACGCTGGACGGAAGGACAAGGCACAGCCACAGAGAGATGGACGGAGAGACGGTAGACGTAGGGGATAGCTTCTCAAACGGGTGCGAATATCCCGGAGACCCGGCAGGCCCGCCGGAAGAGGTCTGGAACTGTTTTCCTGGAAAAACGAAAGTAGCCCCTGACAGTGAAATAGTCAGGAGCTACCGGCATTGGTATTCTGGAGATTTAATCGAAGTCGAAACAACCGGAGGCGTAAATTTCTCCTGTACCCCGAATCACCCAATACTTACACCTAGCGGGTGGGTTCATGCCAATTTGCTTCACGATGGAGACGACATTCTCGTAGCACAAATCAGCAACATTGATGCGGCGAGGGTCGATCCAGACATAAAGCATATTCTTCCCAGCTTTAAGGCAATTCATCAGCTTTACAGCAAACTTCCCGGAAAGCGGGCTCGCGGTTTGAGTGTGGATTTCCACGGCGACGTTGCCACATCCAATGTCGAGGTTATAAGCAAGGAACGGCTCTTGCGGAAAGACCTCAACACCAGCGGCGCGAAGTCTGGAAGCAAATTCATCCTCAAAGATTCCGTACCGTTTATTCTTCGCAAGAGCCATCTTGTGTCTCGTCTCTGGCGAGTTCACGTAACCGCGCTTGGCCTCGTGCGCAGCATTGGAAAGCCTGTTCCTTTCCTCTGGAGAGGCCTGGGACATTCTGAGATACATGGATTCAGAGCGATCTCTTATATGGACACCGTTCTCCCGAAGTACACGATAGACGACTTGCCTGCTGAAACCGAAATCCGAAGCGAGCTGCTTGATGGACTTTCCGGAAACGTACTTATTGACCATATCCGAAGCATTAAAATCAAATCTTTTCGCGGCCACGTTTACAACCTCCAAACCGAAAGCGGATATTATCTTGCTGGGAACATTTTAACACATGACCGCAGAAGAAGCAACGGCAATATGATAATAGCGAAAAACTGCAGGTGCACGACTATTGCACAGATTGAGGGATTCGAGAGAGACGTCACGGACACGGATTTGCGGCATAATGAGCACCTGGGAGACATGTCATACGATGAGTGGAAAAGTGCGCATAGAAAAGGAAAATAAAAATCATGGATATGCAAATCAGAATCACAGAAGACAACACGGACGAAGTAATCTCGGCCAAAGATGGGGCGGTCATGCGGGCGCTGGAAGCCATCGGCCTGCAGGCGGAAGGATATGCGAAGCTGAAAGCGCCGGTTGATACCGGATTACTCAGAAACAGCATAACTCACGCCGTTTCTGGACAGAAGCCAGCACTCGAAAAGTACAAGTCGAACAGTACGCATGCTTCTACGAAAGCCACAGAGAAAGCGGGGACGGCAGGAAAGGCAGTGTCTCCGGTCAGGGAAGGAAGCTATTCGGACAGCGTCCCGGGTGGAGAAGCCGCCGTATATATCGGCACAAACGTCGAATATGCAGCGTAGAAAAACATGCGCCCTCATGCAGTAATGCATGTTGAAAATCGGGCAAAATCGGAAAAAGCTAAAGCGTTTTACTTGACTGCTTCCACCGAATAAGGTACAATAATGAGCGGAGGTGGGAACATGAAAAACGTCAAAAACGACCTAACAGGGAGAAGATTCGGAAGACTGTCCGTGATCGGAGTAGACGACAGGGGAACTCGAAAAACATACTTTTGGTGCAAGTGCGATTGCGGAACAGTTAAGTCAATCCGTGGTGATGGGCTGTTATCGGGAAGCATCGTGTCATGCGGATGCAAAAAGCGAGAGCAAGACAGGATCAACCTCGAAGCAAACCACAAGCACAAAATGAGCCACACGAGGCCATATGAAATCTGGCAAGGGATGAAAGGCAGATGCTACAATCCCCACGACACAAGGTATGATAGATACGGAGGACGTGGCATAACGGTTTGTGATGAATGGAAAGAGGATTTCGCTAAGTTTTATGAATGGGCGTTGAACAACGGGTACAGCGAGAATCTCACCATCGACCGGATTGACAACGACAAAGGCTATTTCCCGGAAAACTGTAGATGGGTCGATCAAGAGACTCAGGCGAGGAATAGGGCATCGAACGTTCGCATTAAGATCGGTAATGCAACGAAAACCCTGACCGAATGGTGCGAAATCTTTGAACTCGATTACAAAACAGTTTTCGCCAGATACAGGAGAAATGGCTTCATCGGAATCAACGAACTGTTTAACGGCTAATTCCGAGGTAAGCGGGAACAGCACCCGCCACCGTAGAGCGTAGAAGGTGAGCGAAAAGCGAGCAATAATCCTTCCAAGAGTGCCCGACGACCTGTACGCAGGCCGATGATGTACGCCGATCTTATGGGAAACCACAAGAGGCAGAGGATAAAAAGCCTTTGCGATAACAAAATGATGTAGAGTATGGTACCAGGCGCACAAAAGCGCAGCCGTTCCTAAAACCGGCGGTGCAGGATCATGCAGAAGAGTACAAAAGAATCGCAGAAAGTTTCCTCAAAGGACAATGACCCCTTGACAGACCGAAAAAAAGACGATATTTTATAAGAAAAGACGCTATAAGGGGCATAACCGGAGGACAACGCAGGAGAAAGCATGATCGAGTACACGGTAAAGCAGCCGGAGCCGACCGCAGGGAAGCGGCAGCTCACGGACAAGCAGATACAGACGATCAACAGCATCTTGTCGAAAGATCAACGGGTAGAGCTGATTCCCACAAAAACGGGTGTTACAGTGTTCCGAGTACGCAGAGAAGAAGTCAAGGGCGAACGCTGAAAGAGAATCAAGAGAATCAAGAGAATAACCCCGGATGCGTAGCGCCGCGCATCCCGCAAGTACTGCACACAGCATAGGCCGTGGGGAAGGCGCTCCATATTGTACCTCGTCATAAGCGTTTGACGGGAAGCATCAGGGCGGTGACTTGTAAGCAATCCTTACAAGTTGCCGCTCTTTTTTCATGCCGTCTTAGCTCAGATGGCAGAGCAGCCGACTTGTAATCGGCAGGTCTGAGGTTCGAATCCTCACGGCGGCTCCAAAAAGCGCGGTGGTGGAATAAAGGCCCTGTGTACGATCGGGGCCGGTGCGGTGACCGGAACCGCATCAGTAGACACAAGGCTTGACCTCCTGGCCTGGTTCGCAAGGAAGCGAGCATGCGGGGTGAAAATCCCCGCCCGCGCAACGGTATATCGAGGCGAGACACTGCCTTGAATATAAATCAATCGAAGAGGCGAGACACAGCCTCCCGAAACAAAGGAGATTGGAAAATGGCGACTTTTTCGGTGAAACAGATCAAGGCTCTGCTGTCCGAGCATGGGATGCCTACTGAGCATCTTGACGCTGCGGCAGAGGAAGTCTGCTCCCGGCACAACGCCGTGCTGGACAGCATCAAGGAGGAGCGCGACAGCTACAAGAAGGATGCCGAGACACTGGCAACCGTTCAGAAAGAGCTGAACGAGCTCAAAGCCAAGCCCGGAGATGAGTACAAGGAAAAGTACGAGAAGCTCCAGAAGGAGTACGAGGACTACAAGACCGCGACGGAGAATGAGAAAGTTCTCGCAGCGAAGAAGGCAGCTTACACGGAGGTCTGCAAGGATGCGGGCCTGAATGAGAAGGGCGTTGCCAAGGCGGTCAAATACGCCGACTGGAACACCGTCGAGCTTGACGAAGCCGGGAAAGTCAAGGACGCGAAGACCCTTATCAAGACGCTCAAGGAAGAGTGGGCGGAACACGTCAAGAAGACCGAAACCACCGGCACGAAGACGGAGAATCCGCCCGGAAACAGCGGAGGCCAGTATAAGACCCGCGACGAGATCATGGCGATCAAGGACGACAACACGCGGCAGAAGGCAATCGCTGAAAATCACGAATTGTTCGGCTTCTAGCCGGACGGAAAGGACAAAAAATGCCTGATAACATCACTACCGGCGCGGAAACCAATCTTATTACCACCGCGCAGATGGCAAAGGCCCGCGAGGTGGATTTCACCCTGAGATTCACCGGCACGATCCTGCGGAAGCTCATGGAGGCCCTTGGGGTCACCAGGAAGATTCCGATGATCGACGGCACCACAATGTACTACTACACCACCACCGGCACCCTGCAGAGCGGCAGCGTGGGTGAGGGCGAGGTCATTCCCCTGAGCCAGTATCAGCGGAACAAGATTGCCATCGGAAACATCACCCTCAAGAAGTGGCGGAAAGCCGCCAGCGCCGAAAGCATCCTCAAGAGCGGGTACAGCGAGGCCGTCCGGGAGACCGACACGAAGCTGCTGCAGGACGTCCAGACCGGCATCCGCACCGACTTCTTCGACTATCTGAAGGCCATCGACGCCACCGTCGTCGGCGCGGACAACCTGCAGAAGGTTCTCGCGAAGACCTGGGGCAACCTGCAGGTGCTGTTCGAGAACGACGCGGTGGAAGTCGTGCACTTCCTGCACCCGCTGACGATTGCCGATTACCTCGGCACGGCCAGCATCTCCGTGCAGACCGCGTTCGGCTTCAACTATATCGCGGACTTCATGGGCCTTGGCACCGTCATAATGACCTCACAGATTCCCCAGGGCACGGTCATCTCGACCGCGAAGGAAAACCTCATCATGTACTACGTGCCCGTGTCCAGCGAAGCCCTTTCGGCCTTCGGCCTGACGGCGGACGAAACCGGCTTCATCGGCATCAAGAGCGGCTATCCGACCAATGAACGTGCCCAGGTCGAAACCCTGGTTATGAGCGGCATCCAGTTCCTCGTCGAGTATGCCAGCGGCGTCGTGTTCGGGCAGATCGACAGCACTCCCAGCCTGCAGAGCATCACCGTGACCTCCGAGGCGGGCACTGGCTCCGGTGATACCAAGATCACGCTGTCCAGCTATTCCCCCGGCACTGGTGAGAAGTATGTCTATAAGTTCGGCGCGTCCTCCGCTCCCACCGTGACCTACGGTCAGAAGCTGGGCAGCACTTGGACCGAAATGACTTCTCCTGCCAACATCGCGGCTGGCTCCAACACCAAGATCACCGTCGCCTCCGTTGACGCAAACGGTCGCGCTCAGGCCGCCGGTTCCGCCGACGTGTTAAAAAACACGTAACGACGCTATCTGGGCTGGAGATAGCGTCGGTAACGCTCGACCCGACGTTTGACAGCGACACGGTCGAGTACACAGCCGAAACCACGGACGATGAGAACAAGGTGACGGCGACACCCACGGCAACCGGAGCCGAAGTCGTAATCATGCTCGGAGACACCGAAGTCACCAATGGCGGCAACGCCACGTGGGAAACCGGAGAGAACGTGCTTACGATCACGGTTACGGCGGACGAGACGCACTCCACGGAGTACACCGTCACCGTCACCAAAGAAGCTCCTGGACCTCAGGAGCCCTAAGGACAGAGAGGGGCAGAGCATATGCTTACGCAGATTTGCCAATACCTGCGCAACTGGTTTGCGAGAGAAAAACTGTTTGGGACATTCAAAGTCGAAAACGGTGTGTTGACATTTGCGGACGGCGAAGCACTGCCCTTTCTCGGCAACCAGTATTTCCGCGTGGTCGGGAGCGTTTTCAACGACGGAGTGAAGCAGGCCGGAGTTGACGAGCTGCAGGACGAACCGGCATTCTCCGGTGCAATATGGTCGATGGCAATTCCGCAGGAAATTATCGACCTCGACGGAGAAATCGAGAACTGGACCGAGAAAAATGCGGAGGTCATAAACAGCCCGTACAGCAGCGAGAGCTTCGGAGGTTACAGCTACACAATCCGCACCAATTACAGTGCTCAGGGAGGATCAGCGCAGATAGCGTGGCAAGACGTATTTGCGAAGCAGCTCGGTCCCTGGCGCAAAATCTAGGGGGTCAACATGTCTCTGCTTAACGAAGCGATGGAAGCATGCGTGATGCTGGATAAGAGAACCACATCCGACGGGCGTGGAGGGGTAATTACCACATGGGCGGACGGAGCGGGATTCTCCGCCGCCATTGTGTTTGATTCGTCCATGGAAGCGAGACGAGCGGAGGCCCAGGGAGTTACGGCGCTGTACACCGTTACGACGACAAAGGCCATCAACCTGCAGTATCACGATGTTTTCAGAAGGGAAAGCGACGGCAAGGTATTCCGGGTTACGTCTGACGGAGACGACAAGCACACCCCGGCCAGCGCAGGCCTGAACATGAGGCAGGTGACCGCGGAAGAGTATGCGCTCCCGACAGGTGAATAATGTGGACAGATACGAAGCGCAATACGGATTCTGGTCGAGCTTCGGAGTACCGGCATATGAGCGAAACAGCGTACCGGACTATGACGACCTTACATTCCCGTATATCACTTACGAGGCAGCGGCCACACCGTTCGAGGGTGAGGTTACGGTAGAAGCCTCCATCTGGACGCGATCCACCTCTTGGCAGGGGGCGGATGCGCTCTCAGATGCGGTGGAAAGTAAGCTAAAAAACGGAGGAGAAGTGCTGAGGTACGACGAAGGGATCGTGTGGGTTACGGCCGGAAATCCGTTGGCGCAGAACATGGGAGACCCGGACGACGATGCGATAAAGCGAAAGCTGCTGAGCGTACAGCTACATTTCTTCTGACGAATATGCCGCTCTAGGCGGCAGGAAAGGAAAACGATATGGGCATTTTTACCAAGGTCGCCAGCGATGCCTTCGAATCTCTCCAGCTTGATGCTGGCGTCCTGCTGACGGCTTTTGACCCTGCGAACCCCTACGTCGCTCCTACGGACGGCGTAATTCTCGCCACGACCACTGGCGGCATCAATCCGACCTGTGAGCCGACTTACAGCGACTTCGGCGAGGACGTTGACAACGTGCCGAATAACATGATGGAGTTCAAGCACCTTGACGGCTGGAACTGCGCCATGGCGTTCAGCAGCATCAAGTTCAACGCCGCGAACATCGCCTGGTCTCTCGGCGCGTCCGATACGACCACTCTCAGCAACGGTGTGAAGAAGATCGTGCCTCGGCGCAATCTCGCTCTGACTGACTTCGCCGATATCTGGTGGGTTGGAGACAAGGCCAATGGCGGCGCGTTTGCCGTCCGCCTGAAGAACGCACTGTCCACTGGCGGTCTGAACATTCAGTCCACCAAGAACGGCAAAGGCACAAATCAGGTGACGCTGACCGGGCATGTGAGCATCGACGCTCAGAACGATATGCCGATGGAGTTCTACGACATTCCGCCTCAGAACGGCGCGACCACAATTTCCGTTACGCAGAAGCTTACCAATGCCACCAGCAGCTACAGCGGAACGAGCGTTGAGGAAGGTGCGTCCCTGACCGCCACCATCACGGCGGCATCCACTTACGAGCTGGATGAAGGCGATATCGTCGTTACGATGGGCGGCGTTGACATCACCGACCTGTGCTGCACGATCAGTACCACCGGGAGCATCAGCATCAGCGCGGTGACTGCTCCTGTGGTAATCACCGTCAACGCGACCAAATCCACCTAAGGGAGAGTAAGAAATGGCAGAACGTACCAACGAAGAGAAGCTTGAGCTGTTCGCTGATCTTCTCGAGCCTGCGGCAGTGCTCATTGGGGATAAGGAGCTGCGAGACATCATAAATCGAGGAGAACCAAAGATTCGGGCAGCAGCGGCGGCAATCCGAAACCACAAGAGTGAGGTCATTACGATTCTTGCGCGGATGGATGACGTACCCGTCGAAGAGTACCGGGTAAATCTGCTGGCGCTTCCGGTTAAGCTGGTGCGTCTGCTGAACAAGCCGGAGATCAAAGAGCTTTTTACTGGAGCAGAGCAGATGAACGACGCCGAGTTTTCTGGCTCTGCTACGGAGATTACCGGGGACGGCGTCAACTGACGCCGTTCCTGCGTTATGCGAAAGCTAGGGAGCGTCAAGAGTTTATAGACCTGTCGTACAAGACTTACGTCACAGACTCGCTGAAGCTCCACGGCGAGAACAAGTATATGTCTGGCAGGTGGTTGGACACCATAGTTCCGAAGCCACCACCTGAGCCAGAAGACCCAAGGCCGTGCAAGGAGATAGCGGCTGACATCTGGAAAAGGATTCGGGGTGATGATTGATGGCTAGTTTGTCTCCGTTTACTCTTGAAGCGATACTCAGGCTGAACAGCAGCGAATACGATAAAGGACTTAACAACGCCCTGAACTCCGGGAGCAAGCTAGGAGGCGCACTCAAGACCGCCTTTTCCGTTGGTGCTGCCGCTGTCGGTGCGGCTACCACTGCAATCACCGCGTTTGCCGGAAGTTCAGTAAAAGCAGGCATGGAATTTGATTCCTCCATGTCCCAAGTAGCGGCTACAATGGGGTACACGGTTGAGGAATTGAACACAGCAGGTAGTGATGCGGAAAATACATTCCAGCAGCTATCCGAATTCGCACAGCAAATGGGCAGCACCACTGCATTCTCTGCGTCACAAGCAGCGGACGCTTTGAATTATATGGCGCTTGCCGGTTACGATGCTGATACGGCAATGACGATGCTGCCTAATGTCCTGAATCTTGCAGCAGCAGGAAACATCGAATTAGCCGCAGCGTCCGACATGGTTACTGATGCTCAGTCAGCGCTTGGGCTTTCCTTGGATGAAACAGCGGAGCTTGTAGACAAAATGGCAAGGGCCAGCAGCAAGAGCAACACAAGTGTTGAGCAGCTCGGAAGTGCCATACTCACCATTGGCGGAACAGCGAAATCAATGGCTGGTGGCACAACGGAATTGGCAGCGGCTCTCGGAGTACTCGCAGACAATGGTATCAAGGGCGCGGAAGGTGGCACGGCGTTAAGAAACGTACTGCTAGGTATACAAAGTGGAAAGTTTGAAGATTACTTTGGTGCACTTGGCGTTCAGGCTTATGATGCAGGTGGAAATCTCCGTGATTTGAGCGATATCCTCAATGACATGAACACAGCCATGGAGGGTATGACAGATCAGGAAAAGACTGAACTTATAAACCAAGTCTTCAACCGACAAGACCTCAAATCCATCAATGCGCTGCTGGCAACAACAACAGGCAGGTGGGACGAGCTTACTGTTGCAATTGAAAACTCCGAAGGCGCAGCGCAGGCAATGGCAGAAGTTCAGCTAGACAACCTGGCTGGAGACATTACGCTGTTTAAGTCGGCTCTTGAGGGGGCAAAAATCGCAATATCTGACGGTCTCACGCCGAGCCTTAGAGAATTCGTCCAGTTTGGCTCCAGCGCGATATCAACGCTTACTGAAGCCTATAAAGAGGGCGGTATAGACGGAGCAATGGAGGCATTTGGTACTGTCCTATCAGACGGACTATCACGTGTCGTTTCGAGACTACCGGAAATCGTAAAAGCAGGCACGACATTGCTCAAGGCGTTGCTCCGTGGAATCTCCGACAACATCGGCCTAATTACAGACACGGCTATGGAGATCGTTATGAGTCTGGTTGAGTTCATCTTGGACTCGCTACCGGATGTCATCAGGATAGGACTGGACATCATTGTTGCACTGGCAAAAGGCATCGCCGAGAGCATCCCTGAGCTGATACCGGCTATCATTGACGTAGTGCTCGAAATCATTGACATACTCACCGACCCGCAAAACCTCAGCGCGTTGGTTGAAGCCGCCATAGCCATCATGCTTGCGCTTACAAACGGGCTTATTGAAGCTATGCCGAGGCTGATAGAGAAGCTTCCGGAGATTATCGCAAATCTGGTAGAAGCTCTGATTCAAAATGCCCCTCTGCTGATTCAGGCCACGGTGCAAATCTACGCTGCAATTGCCAAAGGGATGATACAAAACATACCCGTATTGCTGAGTGCAATCGGGGAGGTATTTGCGCCTTTGATTGATGCTGTCGGGGAGTGGCTTTTAAGCGTGTCGGATGCTGTGGATACGTGGTTCGAAACCAATATCATACAGCCTTTAGGTGAGTTTTTCGAAAAACTTTTCCAAGGCATAGCAGAATTCTTTTCTACGGCCTGGCAGGGCATAAGCGAGTTTTTTGAAACTGTATGGCAGGGTATTACTGGCTTCTTCTCTGAAACGTGGCAGAAGATTGAGGACTTTTTTAACCCTCTGATTGACTTTGTGCGGCCTATCTTGGACGCACTGCAATACCTGTTCGAAACGATCTGGGAGGCCATCAAAATAGTTGTCTCCCGCGCTATGGACGCCATCAGCGAGAAGATTACGGCAATATGGAACGCAATTACTACGTTCCTGAACAACGAAATCTTAGAGCCTTTGAAACAGACGTTCGAACGGATATGGGGAGCAATCAAGACCTTTGTGTCTGAAACGACAGACAGGATAAAAGAGAAGGTTACAAGTACCTGGGAGGAGGCCAAAACCTCAGTATCCAGCGTTTTGGACAGTATCAAGGACAAGATCAAAACAATATGGAACAGCATCAAGACTTTCGTTAGTGATGAAATTCTCGACCCGTTGAAGCAGGAGTTCTCGGATGGATTTAATACCATCTACGACAAAGTAAAGGAGCCTCTTGACAAGGTAAAATCCACCATCGAAGATACATTTAACGGTATTAAGAATTTCATCAACGGGCTTATCAGAGAGGCACTGAGTTGGGGCGCAGACCTAATCAACAACTTTGTCAGTGGTATAACGTCAACCGTTGACAACGTAGCCGGTACGATTAGCAATGTTGCGGACACGATTAGGGACTTCATCGGCTTCTCTGAACCGGACCTCGGTCCACTGAGCAATTTTCACACGTTCGCACCGGATATGATGAAGCTGTTCGCCCAGGGCATCCGGGACAACGAGCATCTGATAACGGACCAGCTTGAAAAGTCGTTTGATTTCGGAGACATGTTGACCGTCAGTACCGCAGACATTGATGCTGGGAGATCAGGCAGAGAACCCGCTGCAAATCAGCGAATCTATACGCCGGAAGAGATTGCCACTGCAATCAGCCGTGCGCTGGAAGGCACCGGTGTCTATATGGACGGAAGAAAAATCGGCATGCTGGTCACGGAATATCAGACAAGTCGTGCAAGAATGATGGGGGTCTAAAATGGACGTAACCCTGACGATCAACACCAGGGACTTTTCTGGCAGGTTGAGCAAGTACAGTGTTAAACATGAGCCGATAGTCCGAAAAGTCGTGACAACTATGGACTACGTGGAACACGTTGCGATTGAACGATACCGAACGATCATCCGGTTTGCGCTTATTCCAATATCGGATGATGACGCAGAGTATGATTATGCTGCCCTCAGTGAAGGAGTTTTTTCAGCCACCTACACAGACCCCTACGCAGGCGCAGATGTTTCACAAATGATGCGTCTTAACACCAATCTCTCTGCCGCATATGGAATTAAATCCGCAGACGGAAATCACTACTACAAAGGCGGAGAGATTGAACTGCGGGCCATAGCTCCTGGGTTGGGGGAGGAGCAGGAGGAATATTAAGTGCTGCCAACAAGTGTAACCTACCAGTTTATAACTGAAGGTAGGCATGAGTTTCAGTGGAAGATAGAACTCGGTGATGGAACAGTATTCGGAGACGAGTATATTGTTCACAAAATTGGATCCGCCGACTGTTCGCCGAGGATCGTTCGCCAGATGTTTCCAAATGGGGAGCCGTCGGTTGGTAATTGCATTTCTGCCGAATTTACCGCCACGCTGCTATTGAGATCATCGAGAATACCGAGATACTCGAAGATCATTCCGTATTTTATGGCTGTTTCCGATACCGGGCTGGCGAGTGACTGGTACCAAGCAGGTGAGTTCTTTATTGATAGCCGGTATTACGATCAAGAAACAGAAACTCTGCTTATCAAATGCTACGACGCGATGCTCAAGGCCGATGGTGCTGGAGGCAGTACGTATTACGAGCTGTCTTCGATCAGCACATGGCCTTCGCCTGCATCAGACGTTGTGGAAGATATCGCTCAACTGATCGGCGTAACAATAGACAGCAGAACTTCAATAGAATCCGGTTTTATGGTCAAGGACCCCGGCAATCTCAACCCGAGAGAAGTGCTTGGGTATATTGGGGCGGAGCATGCCGGAAACTGGTGCATAACCCATCTCGGACAATTGAGACTTGTCCCGATCTGTGGTTCAGACGCCACGACGATTCCTCTTGGGCTTAATGAGGAATCATTGACCGTCGGAAACACATATCCTGTCTACAAAAAGTTCTTGCTTGTTAAGGACAACGCGACATCATACAGCAAATCTGGAGAGGGTAGTGGAATCACACTTTCGGCAGAATCCCCTTGGGCAACACAGACAAAGGCAAATTATGGTTACTCTGTGATTTCCGGTCTATACTATCAGCCGTTTAGCGCAAATAGTGCGTTTGTTGACCCTGCTGCCGAGCTGGGGGACAGAGTATCATTTACGGTATCTGGTCACACAATTCGCTCGTACCTGTGGACTTCTGATCTGACATGCAGTGAACATGCTACATCTTCAATCAGTGCACCTGGAGGAGACGAGCTTAATCACGAATACCCCTATATCAACATTTCAAAGCGCAGAATGCGTCACATCGAGGACGAGATGGACGATCTGGAGGAAGAGATACTTGAGGAGGTTGACTCCAGAATATCATCGTCTATGGTATCGTATCTGTATGCAGATCAAGGGGATATTTCAGAGCTGACAGTAGACGAACTCTCTACATCACGCAGAGTGCTGAAATATAATTTGCAAGACACAACAGACGACAACTATATAAAAATCAAGGGACAATTTCTGCGGTTCATGACTGGCACAGTCACGTCCATTACACCTGTACAGGCAAAAAACAGAAAGAATCAAAATCTGTATTGGCAACGCCAACCGACAGGGCATGACGCAGATGGTCACCCGTATGATTCAGAAGGTCAAATCCCTGCCGGTGTACAGGTTACAAACTGGCCGGTTTATACTTATACGTATACGGAAATGGTCAAAACGGAACTCGCGTTCAACCTTGAGGGTGCTAACTACGTTCCTATGCTTACGATGGGTGCCGGGGATGAAAATGGTAGAACAAAGGCAATTCTCCACAAAAAAGCAAGCGGATTCGACATATCGTTTGTAGATACGCAGGGACGCGAACAAGGACTGACAATGAACTCTGCTGGTTATATGGACATTTACGGATTGAGAAAGCCAACAGGATTGTTTTTTGGAGGATGGGATTCCGGCTACTTTACAGTAGTATTGGATGGGGGCCAAGTAAACAATTACTTGGTAAACTTTGATTATCGGGGGTATCCAATCAGTATTATAGACGGAGACGGGCACGAAACGGTGGTGAGTTGGTAATGTCATACGACAGAGATTCGTTTCTCGCTGGGCTTGCTGTTGGGATGACAATATGGGGCCCTCCGGTAACGTCTCCATTTGATCAGACCAGAGGACAAAACACAGAAGACGAGGACGAAGAGGAAAGAGAGGGAGGAGAGGAATGAGGTATGACCTTAACTCCTTTATTGCTGGTATAATGACCGGAATGCGCCTTAGTAGAGTTCCGGGCGGAAAGCAAAAGCCAGCTCCGTCTGGAGTATATATCATGTCAGAAGATGACCACAAAATTATTGCCGAACAAGAACGAAACTGGAACGGCGTAACCATCTTCGATACTGATATATGGTATACTCTTGCAGATCCTGTTATAGTCTACGGAAGAACATGTACAGAAGCACTGTACAGGCTTTCTATAGAGCATTCGGCAACTGAAGAAGAATTTGATTATTTTCAGGCAAATTTTTTTTACGCAGATCTTGGCGATAGAGTGATGGACGTGGTCGTGTTTGTAGACCGGGACCCACGTTTTGAAGATGATTACTGGCCGGACAGGCTGAAAAGAATCCATGAGCATGTTACCTACAAAACTGCTGACGGGTCGTTTAGCTATACAAAACACTTCGCTGTTAGTTTGAATAGCACCGGTATAAATGATAGTTTTGACTATTGGTTTGGTATTGGTGAGCTTTCGTATGACCAACCTGCTGGTGTTGATACTTGGTTTGAAGGGACAGTCGCAGAGTTACATGCTTTTATGGCAAACAGACCGTATGTCAACCTGCTGACCGAATAGGAGGAATCATGGCAAACAGTGAACCGGATGGAGTAAAAATCAGCTCATTTGATTACTCTCAGGACATTGATTACTCTGATTCCGTAACCGGATTGAAGGGTAACAATAATTCAAACTTCACATTCGCTTTGGTGTTATCGTGGATAAGAAGCAGCCTGTTGAACATCTTCTTGCCAAGAACTATGAAAGGAGCAGCAAGCGGTATTGCTGAACTAGATGCAAACGGCAAAGTACCAGCAGGACAGCTACCAACAATTCAAGCATCCGCAGACCACGTAAGCTATGAAAACACATCATCCGGGCTTGATTCGACAAATGTACAGTATGCCATTGACGAAATCTTGTCGTTAATACCGACAAGTGCTGCTGATGTGGGGCTGGGGAACGTGGCGAACGAGCGGCAGTACAGCGCAAATAACCCGCCGCCCTACCCTGTGACCAGCGTCAACGGGGAGACGGGGGCGGTGGTGCTGGATTATCCGGCCATCTACAGGGACACAACGGCGGCATGGAACGCGCAGATAACGCTGGTGGCGGAAGCAGGCTCGATTTACGTTTACACGGACTACGCTTCGGCGACGGTGGACGGGCAGACCGTTCCGGTGCCGGGCATAAAAATCGGGGACGGCACCAGCTACCTGATCGACATGGCGTTTGCGGCGCAGGATATCGCCCAGGCGCTGGCGGCCCACGCCGCGGACACCACGATACACGTAACGGCGGCGGAAAAACAGGCGTGGAACAACAAGGTTTCCGTGTCCGTGGACGGGGAAGACCTGGCTTTCAGCACCACGCAATAAAGGAGGAAAAATCATGGCGGACATTTCATCGGTTACGCTGCCCAGCGGCACCACCTACAACCTCAAGGACGCGGCGGCGCGTTCGGATATCGCCAGCATCCAGCAGGCAATCGCGGGCGGGCTCAAGTTCCTTGGGGAGACCACCACCGCCCTGACAGACGGCGCGACCACCAATCCCATCACCGTCAACGGCGAGAGCGTTACGGCGGTGGCGGGGAATCTGGTCCTGTACGGAGACAAGGAATTCCTGTTCGACGGAACGAAGTGGATCGAGATGGGCGACCTCAGCCTGCTCGGGGCGCTTGCCTATAAAAACAGCGCCAGCGGGAGCTTTACGCCCAGCGGCTCCGTTTCCGCGCCATCCATCAGCGTGGCTTCCGCCGGGTCCACAACCACGGTAAACAGCATTACGGACGTCGGTACGGCGCCCGCCTGGACGGCCACCGTCGCCAACGAAACGCTGACCATCGGATGGAGCGCGGGAACGCTGCCGACAAAAGGGACGGACACGACGGTAAAGACCGGGGACGCTTCCTATTCGGCGTCGCAGCCCAGCTTTACCGGGACCGCCGGAACGGTGACGGTGAGCTGATATGGCGGATATCAGCAAAATCGTCCTCCCCGGCGGAGGAACGTATGACCTGAAAGACGCGGGCGCACGGGCGGCCATCCCGGCGGCCTACGCATCGAATCCGGCGATGGACGGGACGGCTTCGCCGGGGAGCAGCGGGGATTATGCGCGGGGGGACCATGTGCATCCCAGCGATACCGGTAAGGCCAATCAGGCCCAGCTTGCCACGGTGGAGACCGGATCGACGGCAAGCGCAAACTACAGCAAGGGCGCGTACTTTTGCCGGAACGGATCGTTATATCGGGTGACGGAGGATATTGCGAGCGGAGCTTCCTTTACCTCGTCCAACTGCACGGCGGTGACGGTTGGCGCAGAGCTGGTGAATCTCAAAAAGTACAGCTCCGATGACAAGGGTCGCGTCAGAGGCGCTTCCGTCGACGTGGACATTTCCGCTTATCGGGCATCGGGCGCGTTTGCGTTTTTAGTCGTTACAAGAGGGTGGGCCACAGCCACCAGCGCTTCATCCATCTACCTCGTCCACGGCATCCAAACCAGCAGTTATGTGGGCGTGGCGCAAATACTCAAGGAACAGTACGGCGCAGCGGTAACGAAGAAAGACGCGGCGACCGTCACGCTCACCTGGGGCACGTCAGACGGCGGATATTATGCAATCCTGCCGATCATCAAACATAGTTAACAAAATTAAAGGAGGACGCAATGACATACGCAATCATCAAAGTCACCGACGGAAATTACGCCGTTCACGCCGAAGGAATCACCAGCGTCCAGAGCGCGAAGATCACCTTTCACAACCTCTGCGCGGCCCTGTGGAACGAGCCAAGCGTGGAAAGGGCCATGGTCATGATCGCCGACGAAAACCTGGACGCGGTAGAGGGGTCTAAGGAGTTTATCACCCATCCCGTGGAGGCCGGGGCATGAGCCTCAGGAAAGTGATCGAGATCGCCCGTGGGGAGCTGGGGTATACCGAAGCCCCGGCGAACAGCAACCGGACGAAGTATTGGGAAGCCTATGACCCGAAGATGCAGGGGCAGCCCTGGTGCGTGGCATTTTTGTGGTGGTGCTTTGACAAGGCCGGGGAGCGGATGGCGTTCTTCGGCGGGGGAAAAACGGCCTCCTGCGGGACGCTGCTGCGGTGGTACCGGGAGCAGGGGCTGACGGTGCCGGTGGAAAATGTGCAGGCGGGGGATATCGTGCTGCTGAACTTCCACGGGACGAAGGACACGGAGCATTGCGGGTTGGTGGAGCTTGTTCTTCCCGGAGGCTGGGCTGTTGGTATTCGCACCATCGAGGGGAACACCACGCCGGGAGAAGAGGGCAGCCAGGACAACGGCGGCTGTGTGGCGCTGAAAACCCGCTACCCATCGCAGATCGTTGCCGTCTGCCGCCCTCAGTATCAGCCGGAGCCGGTCATCGTGGACGATATCACAGGGCACTGGGCGGAGGATGCGATCCGCTGGTGCATCGCCCATGAGCTGATGACCGGATATGAGGACGGGACATGGAAGCCGGAGCGGCCCGTCACACGCGCCGAGATGTCGACGGTGCTGCGGAGGCTTTATGCCGAAAATAAGTGACGTAAACGCGATAAAAGCTGCTGAAACGCTGGTGGAATTTTGCAATCAGCAGAAGGCTTGCCAAAACTGCATTTTTAGGCTGTACGGCGCAGAGGTGTGGAAGTGTAATATCAATGCGTATGACCTGCGTGAAGCCGTGGCGGCTAAAGCATTAAAATCGAGACACCAGGGATATATTTGAGGAGGAATCGCAATGAAGAATTTCGTGAAAGCTGCCGCCATTCGTGCGGTGAGGACTATCGCTCAGACGGCGGTTGCCATGATCGGCACATCCGCTGTACTGGAAGAAGTCAACTGGTGGGCCGTGCTGTCCGCGTCCGTACTGGCTGGCATCCTGTCCATCCTGACGAGTGTGGCGACGGGATTGCCTGAAGCTCCGAAGGGGGGCTCGACGAATGGCGATTGATGATGCCGACATTGCGCGGCTGAAAGAGATTTTCGTCACCCGCGAAAAATGCGATGACCGCTCGGAAGCCATTGACAAACGCCTGTCTTCGGGTGATACTAAGTTTGCTCTTATCGAGCAGCAGCTTACCGTGATTAGCTGGGTCAGCAAGACCACTCTCGGAGCCGTCATTGTTGCGATTGTCGGTGCGCTGCTATCTCTTATTTTCAAGTGAGGATGTTATAATGCCAGATTGCGAAACGTGCAAAGAGAAGCAAAGAATGATCGAGCCTATCCCGTTTATCGCCCATGAATCCGCTATGGCGCGGATGGAGCGGACAATTAAGCGGCTGTGGATTCTGCTCATGATCCTGGTGGTGTTGCTCGTTGGAAGTAACGTCGCATGGATCATTTACGAAAGCCAGTGGGAAGTGTACGAGACAACCGAAGTCACTCAGGAAAACGAGAACGGCTACAACTCGTACATCGGCAATGATGGAGACATATACAATGGCAAAGCAGACGGTTAAAACCACAAAAGGCAGACGCAGGAAGACCGGTGGCAGCTCCGGCTACAGGCAGTGCAACATGTGTCATGGAACCGGAAGAGTCAAAGTCAAAAGCAGCAAAAACGGCGGTAGATGATATGCTTTGTGATGGACTGGAACTGAGTGCATTGATTGACCGCTACGTAAACGGAAGAAAAGCGGAGCGCAATAGGGCGATACTCAAAGCGGTTTACCTCAAAGGCCTCACCTACGAAGAGGCAGCGGAGTTGTGCGAAGTATCTGCGGTACACGTTAGCCGCATTGTCCATCGGTACGGAGACCCCATCCTACTTATGATGAAAAAATGATATAAAAGTGATCGAAAAGAGCTTTGCTCGCGTTATGGCGGGCAAGGCTCTTTTTTTATACGATTTTTCCAGAAACGGCAAAAAGCGAAGGGAGAATTGCCGGTATGGACTACCTGGAAATCATGGACATTTGTGGTTTTGACCTCGAACGCGCTGACCGCATGGCCCGTGAATTGTACGACATCGACGAGACCGTAAAGGAGATAAAAAGCCATGGCGTGGATAGATTGGAATTTAAATCCAACGGGGCGCAGGGTTGGCGACTGCGCGGTGAGAGCGGTTGCGAAGGCGCTTGATACCGATTGGGAGACTGCGTACATCAAGATAGCCGCAGCCGGTTACGCAATGGGAGACATGCCAAGCAGCGACAGCGTGTGGGGCGCTGTGTTAAGGCAGAACGGGTATTACAGGCAGGCGGTACCGAACACCTGTCCGGACTGCTACACGGTAGCAGACTTCGCCAGGGAGTACCCCAGGGGCAAATATGTCCTGGCGCTTGGCGGGCACGTCGTTACGGTGGAGGATGGAGATTGGTACGACACATGGGACAGCGGAGGTCAGTCCCCGCAGTTCTATTGGTACAGGAAGGAGGAGTGAGCCGTGGCATACGGAAACGGATTCCCGGCGACATATCAGCAGCA
>Ga0310696_10000574_pt1 | contig 57154 bp, 49 predicted proteins | sample AusTroGonzalo_MG_4_FD_203885 | JGI IMG/M metagenome (GOLD analysis project Ga0310696, IMG submission 203885) | Bovine rumen microbial communities from tropical cattle in Woodstock, Queensland, Australia - Gonzalo_02 (v2) (version 2) | ecosystem: Host-associated > Mammals > Digestive system >...
GTGATGGGGTTAAGATTTTCAGCAATTGTTTTTAATACTGATTTTTTGGGTTCTTCCGTTTCGTATGAATATTCAAAACTGTCTTTCGGTGCTTCCTGTTTCAAAAGATTTGTATTTGTTGCTGCTTTATTTGCTTCTTTTGTTTCTGCAACGGGTTGGTTAAGATACAAAGCATTTGCCATAAGATTTAAATTGTACATTTTTATTATCCTTACTTACATTCTTACTTACACATATTTCTTACATATATTTTTTTAAACTATTTGGGCTTCAGGCATTACCACCGCTGAACCAAATGTCATTAGCGCTGTATTTTTTGCCCGTATTGTCAGTATAATATCCTGTTTGTAAATTCATACCTTTTACGCTGACGTATTTAGCAACGTTGATTGAAGCAACGTGAGCTAAATCTTCAAGCTCAGTTACGTTATCCTCAGAAATAAATCCGATATTTACACCGACTGAATTTAATGCTCTCTTCAAGTTAGCGAGGTCAACATCACCCTCAGCATTGATACAGCTGATACCTGTATATTGTTCTGCTTCCTGAGCGACTTTAGCCAATGCTTCAAAACCATTTGCAGCATTGAGTTTTTGGTGAGAGAACGGACTTACTGTCTGGTCACCGAATACTTCATCACCATCAATTCTGCCGCTGTTATTCAAATCGCTCATAGCGAGCATTTTATCACCTTTTGAAGCTGAACCGTCAGAAACTCCGTCGCCATTCAGGTCAACACCGTTACCCTGAAGTGCTGAAATTTTACCGTCACGGTTAAAGTCAAGAATAATCGGGTCATAAGCTCTTTTAGCTGTGCTGAATACATTTGTCGTATCTTCCGAATAAAATTCAACGATATTTTCTTTTACACCGCCGACTTTACGCCAATTATCCTCAGATGCCCAGTATTTCTTTTCATTTTCTTTAACCTGTAATCCGTCTAATACGCTTACTTCGTTTTTACCGTTGCCTGCATCATAGTTAACATTTGAAGCGTTAACCGAAATTTTGTTGTCACCACCGGCATCGTTAATTGTAATATTTTTGTTACCGTATGAAGTATGAAGCGTGTAATCTGATAATCTGTCTACTTCATATTCTTGCGTTCTGACTTTAACAGTAGTTGTCTGAATTCCTTTTATTGTTGCACCGTTTTCCTGTAAATCCTTAACGGCGATAGAAAGCAACATATCACCGGCAGAGCTTACAGATTCGCCATAAGCTTTGTATTTAGCTTGACCGCCGGAATTGCTCTGATATTTATATATATGCCATTTTTCTCCGGTTGCCGAACCCTGAGCAATTACATACATAGGGAAAGCAGTACCGGGAACGGTTTCTGTAAAGTCAAGACTTTGAGCAAGCTGACGTCCTTTTTCCGTAAGATTATTAATAACACCGGAGGTAATAGTAGCTTTGCCTGTGGATACGGTTACTTCATTAGAAATTTCTTTTATTTCTGTTTTCTTACCGATAACTTCACCCTTCACGTCTTTTGAAGTTACTTTCAGGAAGTTTTCAAAAGCGGAGTAATCGGGATTTTCACCAGTACCGTTTTTACCGACGGCAAAATCCAGAGAAGCGATATTATCATTGTTTTTACCGGTCTGAATATTCAGATTGTTTCCTCTGAATACAACCGAATTTTTACCGTTACCTGAATTTACGGAATTGTTATTTCCCAAAAGCAGTATATCATCGTTACCGCCTTTTGTATCAACTTTATTATTTTCACCGACAATGACTACCTGCTGAGCCTTATCAGAACCCGTAACGGTTTTATCATTACCATAAACTGCTATTGTTTCTTTCTTGGAATCAACAGTTTTTATGGCATCATCAAATTCAAGAGAAATTGCTTCGCTGTCCGCAAGAAGTATGACCGAAGCATCTTCTTCTTTCGGCGCTACGTAATTCGACTTTTCAGCATTTCCGTTCTGCGTATCCGCAACCCGTTTTTCCTGATTTGATACCAAATTCACAAGTTTGTTTTTAAATTCCGAAACAGATAACATTTTATTTTACCTATATAAGTGTACTTACCTTATAAAAAACATTTAAAACTCATATCATGACTAAAAAATCATGTTTTGTTACATATATTTACAAAGCTAACAAAAGATAAAAATTAATCACTACATGCTTTTGCGGCAATTTTTTGAATTTTAAATTCGGGATTTTGAAAAAGTCTGTCTGCAATTTCATCACAATTAAGCAAACCGTCCTGAGCGCCGAACTGCTCAACTACCGAGGCGGAGTTTACGGAAGCTGCAAGCATTGATTTTTCGATATCCCAGTTTGTTTTTTCCAAAAAAGAAACAAATGTTGAAGCAAAAGCATCTCCTGCACCCAATGTGCTGACAACATCGGCAGGAAATTCGGCGCAGCGGTAAAATGTTTTTCCGTCAAAAGCATAAGCTCCGTTTTTTCCGTCAGTAATTACTACGATTTTTGCCTTCGTATTTTTTAATTTTTTCATCATTTTTCTTATATCTGGGTGAATTAATTCATTTGAGAATTTTTCAGTTTTTGTATCCGGTCTTATCTGTATTTTAGTGAGCATTGTAGCTTCATCAGCATTCATCAGTACAACCTCAGCGGTTTCAAGAATTTTTTTAAGATACTTTTCACCTCTTTTGATACTGCTTGTGCCAACATTTATTGCCATATTAACACCGTTTTTTTCAGCAAATTCGGCAATTTCATCAAGCACTTCCGTGCTTTCACCATTTAAAGGGGCAATATAAAGCCATTTTGAATTTTTTATTAAATCAAAATCAATTTCCGAAGTTTTAAGCGTTGCATTCGGACCCCTGTGAGCAAGAACCGTTCTGTCCCCCTGAAAGCTGACTAAGATAACAGAAAAACCGGTTGTTTCATTTTCTGTTTCAATTACAGAATTTATTGAAATCCCGTATTCCGTCAACATTTTTTTTATGTCATCACCAATACCGTCTTTCCCGATTTTTATTATAACAGCTGTTTTAAGTCCTAATTTTGAAAAATTACATGCAGTATTTACAGCACCGCCTCCAAAAGCGTTTTTAAAATCATTAATTTCAATTTTATTTCCGTACGGGTAAGACATATAATCTTTTTTTCTGTCCTTCATTGAAACAGAAACAATACTTGCATCTTCAGTTTCAATAAAAGCATCCATTGTGGCACTTCCGATTGTAACTACATCATATTTCATAATAAATACCTCTTTCATATTTAAGCTCTCGGGTGAGCTTCATCATAAGCCTGTTTTAATCTTTCGGTTGTCACGTGAGTATAAATCTGTGTATTACTGATACTCGCATGACCTAATAATTCCTGCACAACACGTAAATCTGCACCATGATTTAATAACCTTGTTGCAAAACTGTGCCTGAACACATGAGGAGTAACGTGCTTCGGCAATTGCAAAAGATTTACCGTATCTTTTATGACAGTTCTGACACTTTGCGGCTGGAGCCTGTATCCTGTTTTATTTATGAATACGTAAGACTCATCATCCGGAGCTTTTCTCTGTCCGTCAGTGTTAATAAGAGGTCTTACCGTATTTATATATATATTTAACATATCTTTTACGCGGTCGGAAATCAAAACTATTCTTTCCTTTGAACCTTTTCCGAAAACCCTTATTTCATTATTTTCAATATTTAAATCGGAAAATTTTAGCGAACTTAATTCTGATATACGCATTCCGCTCGAATATAACAATTCCAATATAACTTTATTTCTGTACCCCGCAGGTGTATCGGATTTTATTCCGTTTAAAATTAAATCCATTTCATCTTCTGACAAAAATTTCGGCAGGCTTTTTCCACGCTTGGGTGAATGAACAGCTTTTGCAGGATTGGATTTTGTTATCTTTTCTCTGTACAGGAAATTAAAAAATGTTCTCAATGAAGCAATTTTTCTTGCTGTCGTAGTCTTTGAATAATTAAATTTCTGTAAAAAAACCAAATAATCTTTTACAGTGTGATAATCAACTTCATCAAAAGAATCTTTGTTGAGCCAGATAAGGAAACTTAATATATCAGAAAAATATGCACGAACAGTATGGACAGAAAAATTTTTCTCTACTTCCAGAAACAATTTAAAATTATCTAAAGATTTTTTTAAAAAAGAGTTCATTCATAAATCATAAAATTGTAAAAAAATTTTTTCATCATACAAAAAATGGAGCAAAAAATGGTGTAAAAGAGGCAAATATTAAGAAATGTTAAATTAAATTCACAGGTCGATATTCCATGACTGCATGGGTTTTTGGGATTTTATAATATTCATTTATTTGTAGGATATTTCTTTTGTTGTCTAATCTTTTTCATTTGGTTATAATTAAGTTGTAGTTACGAGCATGCCCGAGGGAGGCAATTCATTAATCAATGAAAAGTGCTATATCCGAAAGACTAAAGTTCGTAAACACAACAATCGCACCGTACAGACCAATAATAATTGCAGTAACAAAGTATTTCGACGAATCCGGCATAGAGGCATATTATAATCTCGGATTAAGAGATTTTGGGGAAAACCGTGTGCAGGATGCTTTAGAAAAAATCGAAAAACTTTCTGACGAAATACGCAAAAACAGCAGATTTCATTTAATTGGACATTTGCAGACAAACAAGGTGAAAAATGCTGTCGGTGTGTTTGAACTTATTCATTCCGTAGATTCTTATAAACTGGCTAAGGCAATTTCTGACGAAGCAGGGAAAAAAAGAATCACCCAAAAGATTCTGTTACAGGTAAACAACGCAAATGAAGAACAGAAATTCGGATTTTCACCTGATGAACTTTTGGATTGTATGGGCAATCTGCTATTGCTTCAAAACATTCAAATTGAAGGTTTAATGAACATAGCACCTTTATCTCAAGATAATAATTACTTAAAAAATCTGTTCAGAGATATCAGACTTTTAAAGGATAAAATAGAACTTGAATATAAAGTAAAGCTGCCTCATCTGTCTATGGGAATGAGTAATGATTATCTTATTGCTCTCAATGAAGGAGCAACAATGATAAGACTTGGAAGAATACTATTTGAAAAATTATAATAACGGGAGGAACAACAGTGATACTTACAGACACAGTAAAAAATTTAGTAGGACAATTAACAAAAGGATTTGACATGGATGATTCGGAAGAACCCGAAGAAATTATTCCATACTCAAATGTTACGGATAAGAATTTGGCATTAGCACCGGAAGCAACAAAAAACACAGACCTTAAAGTCGTAAGCCACCCTACTTATAAAGGAAGCTATGATGTTATGATTTGCGAACCCAATTCTTATGACAAATCCGTAGAACTTGTAAAATTGTTAAAAGAAAAGAAAGCAATAATTGTTAATCTTCATCTTTTGGATTCAACTGATGCAAGACGTCTTGTTGACTTCTTATGCGGTGCAGCTCATGCATTGAACGGCAATCAACAAAAAATCGGTGAAAATGTATTTATTTTCACTCCGATGAATGTTTCGCTTTCGGCAGAATCCCAAAAGAACAAATTAGTCAAAGACGCATTGTGGAATTAGTCTGATTATTACTGTTATTTATAAAAAACGAATACCATAGGTATTCGTTTTTTTTATCAAAAAAATTAAAAACTATTATAAATTGTTATTTAAAGCCTCAATAATTTCAGCAGAAATAGGTCCGTCAACAATTTTTACATTTGATTTTTTGTTTTTAGCTTTTAATGTTTTCTTTCTGAAAAGCATATCAGTAAATGCTTCTATTCTTGTAACGAAACCTGCTTCACCCGTTTGCTCATCAATTGAAAGATTTAAGAAAGCTTTGTTTTTAAGTTTTGCAAATCTTGAAATACGTTCTATCATCAGCGAATCAGGACCGCAGCCGAAAGCATTTATTGCAATAACGCCGTCTACATCTCCTGACATAATATAATGAGCTGCAGCACCAGTGATTTCGTATTCATTTGCCCAGTATAATTTTGTACCGACAGAGAGAATACCTTCATTCATTTGTTCCTGAGTAAGCTGTTCTGCCGTTTTTGTACCAACATTTAAAGCTTCCAGTTTATCAAGAATTTTCATGCTTACACGTTCATCATAGAGATTGTAGCCGTGAGCTATAACAGCAACAGTTATCGGATATACTTTTTTTTCTGACGGAATTACAACTTTATCGTCAATAGCATTTTTTAAAGCTTTAATATAGGGAACACCCATACTTGTCATTATTTTAAAAGTATTGGAAATTTTTTGCCCGTTTCTTGCAGCGGATTTGATTTTATCCATGTCAGTAATTCCGAAATGAGCGGCAATTTCCTTTAAAAAATCATATAAACCATGATTTTTTTCCGATTTGTCATAAGTAGCTTCAATTAATTCAAAATCACCTTTTATAACATTTCTTATAATATCGGGCAATCCTCTTATTTTTGAGCAATTATAAATCTTTGGGGCAATTGACTGAACAGACGGTACAAAAATTTTACTTACTCCTTTTTCCAAAAGATTAAGAATATGGCCAGCATATATTTTGACAGGCAGACAGGTTTCGGAAACAACAAGAGCAGAACCGTCTGACATTGTTTTTTTTGTTGTATGGTCAGAAAGAACAACATCTATCCCCAAATTCGTAAAAAAACCATGCCAAAAAGGGTAGTAGGTATAAAATAATAAAGCCCTCGGAATTCCTATTTCCATTGTATTTGTCCTTTGTTAATCAATATTCGCTTATAATTATATAACAAACACAACCTTATTAAAAAACTAAAAGTTGATTAAAAAGAATTTTTTTTGTAAAATAATTAAGCCGTGCTCCGTGGGGAACTTGCACTCCCTCGACCCGAAGCAAAGGCGGGACGCAGAGCCTGTTGTGAGGTGTAAGGAGTATTGACGTAAGATAATTATATTGCTGACGTCAGAGTTATTTGCGGCATGAACCTCTGAACCGTGTCAGGGTGGGAACACAGCAGCACTAAGGAGTCATTCATGGGTGCAGGTATTCACTGAAAGAGATGTATTTGTACGAAATCAATGTTTCTTATGACGATAGACAGTGGCACGGCAAATAAAAGAGGCGGAATGATTGATTTCCGCCCTTTTTATTTGACTTCGTTTAATTCCTTACGTACATCTCTCGGGGATATCGAAAGCGACTGCGAATACTGCAACGCAGAAGTGAGATATTTTACATAATTAGTTTTATCATCAGATTTTTTGCATACCTGAGCAGCTGTATAGTGCAAATCACCTGCTTCAGGATTGTCCTGAATAGCCTTTCTGACAACTGCCATTGCTCCGGGAAGATTATCTTCTTTAATCAGAATTTTTACAAATAATTTGTATGCCTCAACATCATGAGGATTTAACTCAACAGTTTTGTCAAGATTTTCAATTGCCATCATGACATCACCATCCTCCCAGTACAACGCAGCCAAATTAAAATAAGCCCAGCTGTAATCAGGCGAAATTTCAATAACCTTTTCGTACTCAGACAAAGCGTCATCACGACGTCCGAGTTTTTTATACTCATTAGCAAGATAAAATCTTGCAATTGCATCATCAGGATTAATTTTCAGCGAACTTTCAAGATAGGCAACCGCATCTTGCGGCAGATTTTGTCTGGCAGAAATCATTCCGAGATAAAATAAACTGTTTGAATCCTCATTGTCAATTGAAAGAACTTTTTTAAACAACGGTTTTGCGTTTTCATAATCTTTCTGATTTACATAGGAACACGCCAAATTGTATATATAATCAGGGTCATCAGGCTGAATTCTCACAGCAGTACGGTACTCCGCAACAGCCTTATCAAAATATTTTAATTTTTCATAAACAATCCCTATATTATAGTGAAGATTAGCATCATCAGGGAAAATCCGCAATAAATACAAAAGTGTCTGCATTGCACTTTCATTTTCACCTATATCAGTCAATGAACACGCAAGCTCCCTCATTGAAGCAAAATCAGACGGATTGTTTTTAATTTTTAATTTTAAAGCTTGAATTTTATCTTCCATAATTTAATTTTACCAGTTAAAAATTATTTTTGAATTAATTTTTTTATTGCATAAGGGATATATTTTAACAAATCTGAAGCAAGAACCGAATATTCGGTCAAATCAAGACTTGCAAGCTCACCAGCCAATCCGTGCAAATACACACCCAAAACAGCAGCCTGAAACAATGAACAACCCTGAGCCGTCAAACCGGAAATAATACCAGTCAGAACATCTCCCGAACCTGCCTTGGCAAGTGAAGAATTACCTGTTTTATTTATATAAATATCTTTACCGTCAGAAACAACCGTATTATGACCTTTTAAAACACATACCGCATTATATTTGTTTGCTGCAGCAACACAATATTTTTCTCTGTCTTTCTGAATTTCCTCAACACTGATTTTCAACAACCCTGAAAGCTCTTTCGGATGAGGTGTTATAACCGACGGAAAATCAAAATGAGAAATTCCTGAGTCAGATAAAATATTTAAACCGTCTGCATCAATCACAGAGGGAACACGAATTTCTTCTAACAGTTTAAGTACAAAATTTTTAACGGATATATCACAAGTTAACCCACAACCCAAAGAAACAACATTATAAGTATTAACTGATTTAAAAACATCAGAAATACTATCTGCAGAATTTTCAGAAAAATCAAGCGGTAAAAATGTAACATCAGGGGAATAAGATGCAACTGACGGAACAATACAGGAAGGACACGCAAGCGTGACATAACCCGCACCTGTTTTGAGAGCTGACAGTGAAGAAAGAACTGCTGCACCCGAATATTTTTTTGAGCCGGCAATATTTAAAACTTTACCAAACGTTCCCTTATGGGAATTTTGAACTCTTGCGGGAACAGGTAAAAATTTATCTAATTCAGCCCGCATTGTCTTATACCCTCATATATAACTATTGCAACAGAATTAGAAAGGTTTAAACTCCTCTGTCCCTCTTTCATAGGAATAGTTATAGTATCATCATAATTTGAAAATAATAAATCTTCGGGTAATCCTCTTGTTTCAGGTCCAAAAACAAAAAAATCGCCTTTTTTAAAATTTACATTTGAATATATATTTTTTGATTTTGTTGTTAAATAATAAAATTTTGAGTCTTTAAATTCTTTCTGCAATTCTTCTAAAGAAAAATATTTTTTTATGTTCACAGCATCGTGGTAGTCCAACCCGCATCTTTTTAAATGTCTGTCATCTAATGAAAATCCGACTCTGCCTACTATATACAAATCAGAACCGGTACAGGCACAGGTTCTTATTATATTCCCTGTATTTTGAGGAATTTCGGGTTCAAAAAGAACAATATTAAAACAGTTTTTACTCATTTGTTTTCACAAAAAATCTTTTACTTTCAAATATAACGGGTAAAGCTCTTATGACACAGAACAAGACTGTTATATTAACCGATAAATCCTTAAATACAACAAACCAAACTGGAATATCTGCATTAGGAATTTGACAGATTATAACACTCATAAAAGCAAAAACTTTTGCCGTACCGTATACGGCTCTTGAAAATCTTGAAGAAGTAAGAAATAAACCAATTTTGTTTTTAATCATACTGTCCTGACCAAAAGCAGTATAACCCTCTGCGAAAGCTAAACTTCTGAGGGTGTCCGTAACCAGACTTCTCGTCATAAAAATCAAAGGAACATACAAACCAACCCAACCGTATGCACAAAATACAATCCAGTAAGCATTTTCAACAATTCTGTCACCTAAAATATCTATAACAGAGCCTAATTTAGATTGTTCATTGAATTTTCTCGCAACCCAACCGTCAAGCGCATCAAGTAACACCACTATCAGAGTTAAAACAACAGCAATGATGTAGTATGTTTGCGTGACAAATATACTTAAATATATTAAAAGAGCAAATGCCAAAATAACACGAAACAGTGAAATCAAATTAGCCATTACTTATCTCCGTTATTTTTTGCTTCTTGAAAGTGCAAAATTGACTTTATCAAGCTGCTTTCTGCGTTCACCAAGCATAATTTGCTCAGCTTCTTCCAAAATACTTACGACCTGATATCCGTTTAAACCATCACTTCTCGGCTTAGTACCCTGTTCTATACAATTTAAGAAATGCTGACATTCAAGCTTCAATGGTTCTATTTCAATAAAATCCAAAGATTCCTGTTTTGAAACTCCCGGTGTGGTTTGATCAAAAATCTGGAGTTTATTTTCTTTCAGAGTATCGTCAAAAATTGCGGTTCCTTTTGAGCCTCTGACAAGTAAGTTAACTCGTTTTACAGGATGAATCCAGCTGTCAGAAATCTGACCTATAACACCGCCCTCATATTCAACTGTTACGTGCGTAATATCCATAATATCATTTTTATCGGAGGAAGCACCAACAGCACTTATAACTCTGAGAGGAGCTTTACCGAGAATATATGAAGTCATTGAAATATCGTGCGGAGCCAAATCCCACATAACACTTCTGTCATTCTTAAAATAATTTATATTTAAACGGTCACTCTGGACATAGGATATTTCGCCCAAAACACCCTCTTCAACTAACATTTTTAATCTGTTAACGGCAGGATGGTACAAAAGAAGATGCCCCACCATTAGTGTTAATCCTTTTGAATCAGCCAGTTCCATTAATTCTTTTGCTTCGCGAGCAACTGTTGAAATCGGCTTTTCAACATAAACATGTTTCCCAGCATTTAATGCCGCACTGACTACTTTAAAGTGGGTATGACTCGGAGTAACAACTGCAACTGCTTCAATTTCAGGATTAGCCAAAACCGAATTAAAATCGGTGGTAAAATTGACATTTTCATACTCCTGAGCCAATCTGTTCAAATTTTCAGTATCTAAATCACAAACGGTGTTAAGAGCGTTCAGGTTATAGAAATTTCTGACAATATTTTTTCCCCAAATACCGCAACCGACAACTGCAACACTACGTAAATTCATAAAATTCTCCAACAAATTCTGATTTAATATAATTGTACAACAAATAACATAAAGTTATCAAATGTTAAAATTAAGATTTTATAAAGAAACGGGTAATTTTATACCGAAAGTTGAACCGACACCTACCGTACTGTTAACATAGACCTGCCCGCCGTGGTGCTTTTCAACAGTTGTTTTTACAAGATAAAGTCCCAATCCTGTTCCTTTTACCGTATGAACATTATTTTCGGCGCGATAAAATCTGTCGAATAATTTAGGTAAATGTTTTGCTTCAATTCCTGGTCCCTGGTCGGTAACAGAAATATCAACAAAATCACCGGTCAAATTGATTTTTACAAATATCTTAGCGTTTTCGGGAGAATATTTAACAGCATTTGAAAGAAGATTGTTAAATACCCTTTCGATTGTGGACTTGTTAAAAGGTATTTGAGGAATATCACATATTTTTTCAAAATCTATGTTAACAGATTTTTCATTTGCCAAAACCTGCATGGAACTAATAGTGTCCTGCAGCACGGGAACAATATCTTCAACCTCTTTTTCAACCTCTACATCGGGAGATTCAAGCCTTGAAACATCAAGAATGTCATTTACCATTCTGTGAAGTCTTGCTACTTCTTTATCCGCAGTAGCAATGAATTCCTTTTTGGTTTCAACATCGAGCTCATCTGACATAGTATTCAAAGTGTCAAGATAAGTTCTTAAAACCGTAACAGGAGTTCTTAATTCATGAGAAACATTTGAAATAAATTGATTTTTCATATTGTTTACTTCGGTTTCTCTTGTAATATCGGTTAAAACCATAATATAGCCGACATACTCATCATTTTGCATAAACATTGGAGAAATAACGCATTTTATAACCTTATCACCAATATTTACCGTATATTCAGGAGGATTTTTCAAAATCAAATCCAACGGGATATCTTTAAACTCCTCAATTTTTTCTTTGAAAGGGCAAAAACCATTACTATCAGTATATTGATGAATCGGGATATTAAGCAAAACATCCTGTGAAGCAGAAAGAATTTTTTCGGCTGAAGCATTTGTTAAAACTACACAATCATTGTTATCACAAACAACAACACCGTTTAAAATCCCCATTAATATCGCTTCAAATTTGTTTCTTTCAAGAAGGATTGTATCAACATTTTTTTCTTCATAGTCTTTCAATTTAAGAGATAATTCATTTATCAGGTCAATAATTTCATTTGTATAATCAGAGCCTTTATAATTAAGTTTTGTGCCGAATTTTCCCTCTAAAATATTCTTCAGCCCGCATTTTATGATTTTAAACTCTGAATTCAAATGTTTTTTTAATAAAAAATAAATCAAAGAGCAGAGAAAAATATAAAATATAACTAAGCAGATTAAATTTTTCAAAAAAGAAACAATTTTTTTATTGTTATATTCCTTAGAGATTGATGTATGAATATATCCTGCCGTATCCGACTCTGAATTTATATATGAATTAACAGCTGTAGTCACTTTAATACCGTCAAAATTTTCGGGATTGTACCACGGAGATTTTTCGGATACAAGAATTTTTCCGCCTTTATCGGAATATTGAATACAAACAAAATTTTTATCTGTTTTTAAAACCGAATCTGATATATCTTTAATCAGAGATAATTTTAATTTATCTTCAGCAGGAGATGATAAAACAACCGAAAACTGACGAGCAATCATCTGTGTCATTTTGCCTGCATAATCGGAATAATTTGCTTTTTGATAATTCACATAATTTACTAGTGAAATAGCTGACAAAATCGCAGTTAAAAGTAAAAATAAAGCAAAGGGAAAAATATTTCTTATGATTTTTATATTAAGAATTTTATTAATTTTCATGATTATTAATTATAACATCGTTTTTGGAAAAACTTAAATCTTTAATAAATGTTCACTATCTGACAAAAGACTTTTAAACAAAGAGTAAAAGCCGGACACTTGACAGAGAAAATCAACAACTGCAAGCGTTTTCGACAACGAAAAATGAGATGTTAACAAATATTTAGATTAATTTTGAAAGTTATGTTATTTTTCTTGACTGTGAAGATTTAGCGGTTTATCATTTTTTAAGGGGAAATAGTGTCAAAAACACCCTTAATAAAAAATAAAAACGTTGGAAACTCAATAATTTTGTACAAAACGATTATTTATAATAAAAAATTGAATATAATAGTAAGCCACACGCAGCGAGGTGAATAAATGTCAAAGAAAACGTACGCCAAAAGAGTAACGCCTATGGGAATACCCGCTACACGTTTGGATGATTTGCCTGATTTAATTGAAATTCAGAAGAAATCATTTGAATGGTTTTTAAAGGAAGGATTGAAAGAAGAATTTCTTTCATATTCACCTATTAAAGACTATACGGGAAGATTGGAGTTACATTTTTTACCGAACTATACGTTCGATAATCCGAAATATACAATTGAAGAAGCAAGAATCCATGACGCTACTTACGCAAAACAATTGAGAGTTATGGTTCGTTTAATTAACCGTGACAGCGGTGAAATCAAAGAGCAGGAAGTCTATATCGGTGATATACCGACAATGACCGACAAAGGTACATTTATCGTCAACGGTGCGGAACGTGTAATCGTTTCGCAAATTGTGCGTTCACCCGGTGTATATTTCAAAAGAGAAATATCTCCGACAGGTAAGCGCCTTTATAATGCAACCTTAATTCCAAACAGAGGAGCATGGTTGAAAATTGAAACAGATGCAAACGATATAATTCACGTTAAAATTGATAAAAACAGAAAAATTCTTGCAACAACTTTATTAAAAGCGCTCGGAATTACTCCATCAGAAATGGAAACAAAGTTTGCACATTTTGAATTTCTGAAAAAGACTTTGGAAAAAGATACTGCGGAAACAACCGAAGATGCTTTAATTGAAGTATACAAAAAACTTCGTCCCGGTGACCCAGCATCAGCGGCAGGCGGCAGACAAATTCTTGAAGCAAGATTTTTCGACGAAAAGAAGTACGATATCGGAAGAGTCGGAAGATATAAAATCAACAAGAAATTAAACTTGAACGTTCCTGCAACGCAAAGAACTTTAACAACAGAAGATTTGACAGCTTCTATCGAATATCTTATTAACCTAACCTATGATGAAGGAAGCTGTGATGATATTGACCACCTCGGAAACAGAAGAATCCGTTCGGTCGGAGAATTACTTCAAAATCAATTCAGAGTAGGTTTAAGTCGTATTGAAAGAATCATTAAAGAAAGAATGACTCTTCAAAATTCAGAAACATTGACTCCGTTGAATTTGTTAAATACAAAACCGCTTATTGCAGCGTTAAAAGAATTCTTCGGTTCTTCACAGTTATCACAGTTTATGGACCAGACAAACCCGCTTGCGGAATTAACTCACAAAAGACGTATTTCCGCATTGGGACCGGGAGGTTTGGTAAGAGAAAGAGCAGGATTTGCAGTTCGTGACATTCACCCTTCACATTACGGAAGAATATGTCCTATCGAAACACCTGAAGGTCCTAACGCAGGTTTGATAGGTTCACTTGCTACACACGCAAGAGTTAATGATTACGGATTTATTGAAACTCCTTACTTTGCAGTTAAGGACGGAAAAGTAACGGAAGAAGTTCATTATATGTCAGCAGACGAAGAAGAAAACTTCCGTGTTGCTCCGGGTGACGTTTCATTAAACAAAGACAGAACTTTCAAATTTGCAAAAGTTCCCATAAGATATAAATCTGAATTTACGGAAGGTGACTCAAGCAAAGTTGACTTTGTCGGGGTATCACCTATTCAAATCATCTCTGTTGCAACGGCTGTAATTCCGTTTATTGAACACGATGATGCCAACCGTGCACTTATGGGTTCAAACATGCAACGTCAGGCAGTTCCGCTACTGATTACAGACAGACCGAGAGTTGGTACGGGTCTTGAAAAGAGAGCCGCAAAAGACTCAGGTATGGTTGTATGTACAGAAGTTGACGGTGTCGTCGACAGAGTAACAGGTGAAGAAGTTACCGTAAAAGATAAAAACGGTAAACTTTACAGATACCAGTTAATGAAATACGTAAGAAGCAATCAGGACACATGTATAAACCAAAAACCGATTGTTGAAGCAGGACAGGAAGTCAAAGCAGGAGATGTTCTTGCAGACGGTGCGTCAACGCACAGAGGAGAACTTTCTCTTGGCAAAAACATTCTCGTTGCATATATGCCCTGGGAAGGATATAACTTTGAAGATGCTATCCTTATTTCAGAAAGATTAGTTCAGGACGATGTATTCACTTCAGTTCACATTGAGAAACTTGAAATAGATGCAAGACAAACAAAACTCGGACCTGAAGAAATTACAAGAGAAGTTCCTAACGTTTCCGAAGAATCTTTAAGACATTTGGATGAAAGAGGAATTGTCCGTATCGGGGCAAGAGTTTATGCAGATGATATTCTGGTAGGAAAAGTTACTCCGAAAGGAGAATCAGAACATCCTCCCGAAGAAAAACTTTTAAGAGCCATCTTTGCCGAAAAAGCAAGAGATGTTAAAGATAATTCTTTAAGAGTTCCTCACGGAGAAGGCGGAAGAGTTGTCGACGTCAAAGTATTTGACAGAGAAAAAGGTGACGAACTTCCTCCTGGAGCAAACACCGTTATCAGAGTTTACATCGCACAAAAACGTAAAGTTTCAGTAGGTGATAAACTTTCAGGTCGTCACGGAAACAAAGGTATCGTATCAAGAATTCTTCCGAGAGAAGATATGCCTTTCTTGCCTGACGGAACACCGGTTGATATTGTGTTAAATCCTCTCGGTGTACCATCCCGTATGAATATTGGTCAAACTTACGAATGTTTGCTCGGATTGGCTTCATACTTAACAGGTGACTATTATGAAGTACCCTCGTTTGACGAAATGTACGGTGAAAACCAATCCGAAAAAGCTACTAAATCCGAATTAATCAGAGGTATTAAAGAATCCGGTTGTGACTGGGTAAGAGAGGACGGAAAAGTAATTCTTCTCGACGGCAGAACAGGTGAAGCATTTGACAGACCTGTTGCAGTCGGAGTTACATACTTCTTAAAACTTGTTCACCTTGTCGATGACAAAATTCACGCAAGAAGTACAGGTCCATACTCATTAGTAACACAACAACCTTTAGGCGGAAAAGCTCAATTCGGCGGTCAAAGATTCGGTGAAATGGAAGTATGGGCATTGGAAGCTTACGGCGCAGCTTATACACTCCAGGAAATGCTGACAATTAAATCAGACGACGTAAACGGTCGTTCACGTGCTTACGAAGCAATCGTAAAAGGTGATAATATTCCAAGACCGGGTATTCCGGAATCATTCAAGGTACTTGTAAGAGAATTACAAAGTATCGGGTTAGATATCACGGTTGCCAAGAGAGACGGCACGGAAGTTAATTTGATGTCAGACTCAGATGACATCAGAAAAGCTGCACCGAAAAGAGTGCTTTCGGATATGGATTCCGATTTGTTGAACATAAATTTCTTTGAAACACCAGGTTCGTTCAAAGATTAGTAAATAAAGGAGACAATTGAATGTCCACAAGTATAGATTATTTTGATTATATAAGGATAAGCATTGCATCCCCGGAAAGAATACTTAAATGGTCTTACGGTGAGGTATCAAAGCCTGAAACAATCAATTACAGAACTCTTAAACCTGAAAGAGACGGTTTATTCTGTGAAAGAATTTTCGGACCTACAAAGGACTGGGAATGTTATTGCGGAAAGTATAAAAGAGTAAGACACAAAGGTATCATCTGTGAACGCTGCGGTGTTGAAGTTACAGATTCCAAAGTAAGACGTCACAGAATGGGACACATTAAACTTGCCGCTCCCGTAAGCCATATCTGGTTCTTAAAGGGAATACCGAGTTATCTGGGCTTACTGCTTGATATGACGTTAAAAGATCTTGAACAGGTAATTTATTTCAACAGTTACGTTGTAATAGACCCTGCTGAAAGCGAATTCAAAAAATTCCAGCTTTTAACGGAAGAAGAATACGAAGACTACATAATAGAACACGAAGAAAGTGCTTTAAGAGTGGGAATCGGCGCTGAAGCAATAAAAGAATTGTTAGGCGAAATTGTTCTTACGGACTCCGTCGCACAAATCAGAGAAGAATTACAAACAGCAGGCGGTTCGGTACAAAGAAAAGCGAAACTTATTAAGAGATTAAGACTTATGGAATCTCTTATTGCAAGTGAAACCGACCCGACTTGGCTTGTAATGGATGTTCTTCCCGTAACACCGCCGGATTTAAGACCTATGGTTCAATTAGACGGCGGGCGTTTTGCGACATCAGACTTAAATGATTTATACAGACGTGTAATCAACAGAAACAACCGTTTACAAAGACTTCTGGAAATGGGTGCACCCGAAATCATTGTAAGAAACGAAAAACGTATGTTACAAGAAGCGGTAGATGCTCTTATCGACAACGGAAGAAGAGGAAGAACGGTAGTCGGACCCAACAACAGACCTCTTAAATCATTGAGTAACATCATTGAGGGTAAACAAGGTCGTTTCAGACAAAACCTTTTGGGTAAACGTGTTGACTATTCCGGTCGTTCCGTAATTGTTGTAGGACCTTCATTGGAATTAAATCAGTGCGGTCTGCCAAAAGAAATGGCAATCGAGTTGTTTAAACCGTTTGTTGTAAACAAACTCATTGAAAGAGGACACGTTCAAAATATCAAATCAGCGAAGAAAAAAATTGAACGTTCAGATCCTGTCGTTTGGGACATTCTTGAAGAAGTAATTGATGGACACCCCGTAATGCTTAACCGTGCACCTACATTGCACAGGCTCGGTATTCAGGCATTTGAACCGAAATTGGTTGAAGGAAGAGCAATTCAGCTTCACCCGTTAGTATGTACGGCATTTAACGCTGACTTCGACGGTGACCAAATGGCTGTTCACGTACCTTTGTCAATTGAAGCACAAACAGAAGCGAGAATGTTAATGCTTGCAACAAATAACATACTTGCTCCTGCAACAGGTAAGCCTATTATTACACCGTCACAAGACATGGTTATGGGTGTATATTATTTGACCCTTGAAGATAATACAGAAGCGGTTCATTATTTCTATAATTACAATGATGCAATTTCTGCATTTGATTGCGGAGTAATCAAATTACATGAAAAAATCATTGTAAGAGATGAAAATAACAAGAGATTTGAAACAACAGTCGGAAGAATTATTTTCAACGAAACAATAAGAAAATCGCTATCGTCAACATAATTAACTAAAAGGTAAGAAAAATGGATACATACACAAACAAAAATAAGAATAAAATGCCGGACTTCATAAACGAGCAAATGAATAAGAAGTCACTTGCAAATCTGCTTGCTCAAATGTATCTCGAATACGGCGGAGCAAAAACTGCCGATTTGGCAAACAATATTAAGAACCTCGGCTATAAGTATGCAACAAAAGCTGGTGTTACAATTTCAATCGCTGATTTATCGGTTCCTCCGGTTAAAAAAGAACTTTTAAACGAAGCGGAAGAAGAAATTGCAAAATCAACCACGAGATATTTAAAAGGTGAAATTACCGAAGTTGAAAGATACACGAAAGTTATCGACACCTGGTCAGAAACGACGGCAAAATTAACAGAAAATGTCGTATCTAACTTTGACAGACAGAACTCCGTATACATGATGGCATTCTCAGGTGCAAGAGGTAACTTATCTCAGGTATCACAATTGGTCGGTATGAGAGGTTTGATGGCAGACGCACAGGGACAAATCATCGACTTGCCGATTAAATCAAACTTCAAAGAAGGCTTGAGCGTTACCGAATACATTATTTCAAGTTACGGTGCAAGAAAAGGTCTTGTAGATACCGCGTTAAAAACTGCTGACTCCGGATATTTAACGAGAAGACTTGTTGATGTAGCTCAGGATGTAATAGTACGAGATACGGATTGCGGAACAGAAAACGCAATTAATATGAAAGCAATTACAGACGGTGAAAAAATTATTGTTCCGCTGGTTGACAGATTATTAGGCAGAACTGTTGCCGAAGATATCAAAGATGCAGACGGAAACGTACTTGTTGAAAAGAACACGACAATGAATCGTGACGATATCAGAAAAATTTCGAGATTAAATCTTACAGAATTGAAAGTACGTTCACCTCTTACCTGCGAACTTGAATACGGCATTTGCCAAAAGTGTTACGGCTGGGCAATGACAACTCAAAAGACGGTTGATATCGGTGAAGCAATCGGTATTATTGCAGCACAGTCAATCGGTGAACCCGGAACACAGCTTACAATGAGAACATTCCACACAGGCGGTGCTGTTGCGGTAAAAGGAGCAATGAAGCACGTTGAAGCAAGCGAGGATGGTGAAATCATTTCCGATGTTAAATCAAAACTTGAAAGAACAAGACACGGTGATGAATTTGTATTCTCAATAACTGAGTCAAATATTGAATTAAAAACCGATAAGAAGACCTTTAAATATCATATCCCCGGACACGCAAAACTTCTTGTCAAAAAGGGTGATAAAGTTGTCAAAGGTCAGCTTCTTGCCGAATACGCACCTCAAAGTGCGGTTGACAGCAACCGTTTAACGGAAAAAGCAACAAAAGATATTACAACCGACCTTTCAGGTGAAGTAAGATTTGAAGATTTTGCCGCAGACGAAAAGAAAGACAGACAGGGCAACGTTTCGAGAACTGCAAACAAAAACGGTATTATTTGGGTTCTCGGCGGAGATGTATATAATCTTCCGAGCGGTTCAAAAATTCTTGTTGAAGACAAACAAAAAATTTCAACTGGAGAAAATCTTGCAGAAATCAATATTGCATCGGAACACGGCGGAGAAGTTCGTGTAGATGATTCTTTGGAAATTGAAGAAGTTAAATTTGAAGGTAAAAAGATTAAGAAAATTGTATCTGGTAAAGAACTTACAATTGTTATCGCATCAATAATTCCGTCAAATGCTACTTTTGAATCAACAAAGAAAGAACAAATCTGGACTGTTGAAGAAACGGGTGAAAAATACATTGTAAAATCACCTATTGACACAATAGTTGAAAACGGAATGATAATTGCCGAACTTATGGACAATGAACATACCGTGACAACAAGCGGTGAAATAAGATATAACGGAATAGAAGTAGATGAAAACCAGATAATAACAAAAGCCGGAGAAGTTATTTTTATTCCCGATGAAATTCACCAGTTATCAAACAAAGATTCATCATTGAAAATGGTTGAAACAGGAACGTTTGTAACCGCAGGAACAGAAGTTGTAAAAGACCTCTATGTAAATATGGACGGTATTGTTGAAATCAAAGAATTCAATGATTGCATTCATGAAGTTGTAGTTACTCCCGGAGAAATGTACACTCTTCCGAGCCTTAACGACTTGAAAGTCGAAGAGGGCGAACTTGTAGAAGCAGGTACGGTAATCGCACCCAAGATAAAGGCAAAAGAATTATCAATAGTAACTATTATGGATTCCGACAATGAGGGAATAGACCTTGACGATACGGCGGAAGATATTGATGTTGCAGCATTGGATGATGAAGATATTTCAAACAGACCTGTTCAAATCCTTGTAAGACCTGTTCAGAAATTCAGAATTGAACCGAAAGAAGTTTCAATCAATTTTGAATCAACAGATAATGCTATTGATATCGTTCCCGTAACACAACTTCAATACAAAGACGGACAAAGAGTAAGAAGCTTTGACGGCGCAGCACTTACAAGAACAAGTCTTGTTCTTCAGATGCAGGGCTACCTTGGTCACTTAAAAGGTATGGTTGAATTAGACAATAACAACAATTTAAAAATTGTAGTATTGGAAACTTTAATCATAAGACGTGAAATCGAGGGTCAGGCAAAGACACTTGCTTCAATGCAGACAGAATTACTTGTTGAAAACGGACAAATAATCGACTCCAAGACACCTGTTGCAAAAACAAGAGTCCTCGCAATCAGTGACGGTATCGTAAATATCAACAAAGATAATCCTGATGTAAGACGTCTTTTATTGGTATCAGAAAATTACGAAAAGAAAATCCCGATAAAATCCAAAGCAACAGTAAAAGTCGGAGAATTTATAAAAATGGATTCTCAAATTGCTGAGGGCGGAGAAAAAACAGAAACTTCGGGTCTTGTCGTTGATGTTGCAAAGACAAGCGTTACAATCAGAACAGGCAGACCATACCTCATCAGTCCGGGAACAATGCTTCAGGTCGGAAACGGCGCATTGGTACTCCGCGGTGATATGATTGCAACTCTTGTATTTGAAAGACAAAAAACAGGCGACATCGTACAAGGTTTGCCGAGGGTTGAAGAACTTCTTGAAGCAAGAAAACCGAAAGATTCCGCAATTGTTGCAGAATTTGAGGGAACGGCAGAAATCGTTGTTGAAGATGAAGTACCGTCATTATACATAGTCAATGACACAGGCCGTCACGAAATCAAATATCCGATTGATGCAAGTATCGTTGTCAACAATGGTCAAAAGATAAATGCAGGTGACGCACTCACAACAGGACCTATGAATCCTCACGATATCATCAGATTAAACGGTATATCGGCAGCTCAGCAGTATCTTGTTGACGAAGTACAAAGAGTTTACCGTTCACAAGGCGTTGAAATTGCTGATAAACACGTTGAAGTTATCGTAAGACAAATGACCAAAAAAGTTAAAGTCATTGAATCAGGTGATACAAAACTTCTTCCCGGAGAATTTTTGGAACTCAAAGAGGTTCTTGCTGAAAACAAAGCGACAGAAGAAACCGGAGGACAACCCGCAGTATTCGAACCGGTACTTTTGGGTATAACAAAAGCAAGTTTGAATACTGAAAGCTTCATATCTGCCGCATCCTTCCAGGAAACAACAAGAATTCTTACGGAAGTAGCTATCGACGGCAAGAAAGATATGCTCAGAGGTTTGAAAGAAAACGTCATCATTGGACGTTTGATACCTGCCGGAACAGGCTTCTATCATCTGACGAACGCTTCGGAAGAAAAAGATATGGAAGCACAAAAACGTGCCGCTCAAAAGAACAATACACGGAAACCCTCCGCGATATTGGAAGAAATTGAAGGTATGTTCGGTGCACCCGACTTTACTATTGAAGAATAATAAAAAAAGGGTGATAATAAAATATCACCCTTTATTATTACGGAAAGGTTTTTTATGAAAAAATCAGTTTTAACAGCTTTAATTTTAATGATTTCGGTTCTTTCTGTTCAGGCGAAGCCAAACGAAACAGACGTAAGAAAATTCTTTGATAACTATGTAAATGCCGTAAATACTTATCAGCCAAATATATTTACAAAGTATTATATCCCTAACGCAACTATATACAGAGTTGTTGAGAAAAAAGACGGAACAACCGAACAGGTTAAAGTCCCGATGAGCATTTATCAGAATGAATCCAAAAAGGGTGAAACTCTTGCAAAAATAGTTAAATACACAAATAACTATACAAACATACAGGTAAAAACCTATGATAAGGATTTCAGAATTGATGCTATAAGAAAGCCGTCTATGGGTGGAAGTTTTCCCGCATATTTCATAATTGGCGAGGACAGTCAGGGAAATCTGAAGATTAAAACTGAATCTATGAACACTCCAAGACAGGAATTTTTACAAAAACAATAATTCAAAAGAGTCGGTATATAACCGACTCTTTAAAGTTTTTAAGATAAATTCCGAATAACAAAATATGTACGATAAACATTTTTACGAGAAATTTGCACACAAATCTCTTGGTTTTTTTTACGGAGATAAAATTGTCAATTTCAAATACGGTGAAAGTCCCGATTTACAGAATGAAACAGATAATATCGGCATAGAAGTTACCAGAGGAATTTCTCAATATGAGGCCAAATTTATTCGACTTTCAACCGAATCAGTCGAAAATAATCTCAATCTTCAGGAGAGGTTTGAACGTGCAAACAGAATGTTCAGAAAAAATTTTCTCGGAGTAATACACGAAAGCAACGGCTTTGTGATTGCAGACCCTCAAAACGGTGACAGGGGATACGAAATTCATGTTATAGAAATGCTTGAGAAAATAAAAATTAAAATTGAAAAGCTTCACAAACTGTATAAAAAATTTAATTCCAACTGTCTTTATATTTTTTCGGAATTTCCTATGCAAAACAACCAGATATGGGTACTTGCAGACATAATGAACGCCGAAAATATGAGCGATTATGATTTATATTTCATAAACGCGGTTGACAGGCTCTATATAATAAATCCTCATGAAAATTTTGAATTTATCTGCCACAAATATACTTCGTCAGAGATATGCGAGTTTAAAAAATAGAGTTACAAGGAGATAAAAAACACCTTGTGTTCTGTTCACATTTTTCAAAACAAGTAATTATTTTTTCCCGCCAAAAGCATATTGTATCATCTGCTGCGTTGTTTTTCCTTTACCATAACCCGCTTGCGGATAAACATAACATTTTGTGGCTTTATTTGTATATAAGCCTGTATTTCTATCTCGTTGCATTGTAAACTGGAACAAATCTATTCCGAGAAGATTTGGGCCTTTTTGACCGTTTATATCAACCATGAAATGAGCAAAACAATAAGAATCATAAGTAATAATTAATTGTCCGTTACTTAAAACATAAACACGACTTCTGTTTTCGATTGTATTTACCGTTAGCCCTTCACAGGCTTCCTGAATTGTATGAGTATATGTCGGAACACATCCGTCTGCTTTTGCATTTCCCATGCATACTTTTTGTACATTAAGATTTTTTGCCAGAGCATCAAAAAAAGCACCACATTCCACCACATTTTGTCCGAGCTCCCCATGTGTATAACACCTTGCATATCCGTAAAAATCATTCATTTCTGTTTTATATATTGCCTGTGTAATTGTTGAATAAGCCTTTCTGAATTGGGATTTTAATTCCTCATCTTTGTATTTATTTATTGCCGTCGGTATAGTCAAAGCAGCAACAACACCTATAATTACAAGTGTTATCAGCACTTCCGCAAGCGTAAAGCCGTATTTATATATTTTAAATTTGTGCAAATTAGTTTTCATGTTTTAAGTATAACATATTTTAAAACAGAAACTGGCGCACCACCGCTTCTATTCTATTCTATTAGAGAGCCTATAGCTATTGACTTTTGGTGTCAAATATTTTTTGTAAATTTTTGTTACTTACTTATATTTTTGCAATATTTTGTAATATTTAAATTTATTTTACTATCATACAAGAATGATTGTTTACTGTAATACTCAGATTTTGATGAAAAACTCAGGATTACATTTATTTTTTATTCTTATCAAAACTTTTCAGATAAATTTTTAAATCTTTAATTTGCGTCGGCTTTAAATATTTAAAAGCACCCCTTTTTAACCCCGACAAATCAATTGTTCCGTGCTGAACACGCTTCAGAGAAATAACCGGATGACCTATAAATTCAGCCATTTTTCTGATTTGTCTGTTCATACCCTGATATAAGATTATATTTAAAACGGTATTTTTATCCTCAAATTCAATTATTTGAGCATCTGCATAAGCAATTTTACCCTTTTCAATTTCTATCCCTTTTGAAAGAGTTAAAATATTATTTTTTGTGACTTTTCCCTCTACGCAAACCCTGTAAACTTTCGGAATTTTAACGCTCGGATGGGTCATTTTGTTAATCAAATCACCATCATCAGTCATTATCAAAAGTCCTGTTGAATCTTTGTCCAATCTTCCGACAGGTTTCAGTTTCTGAACTTCTTCGGGCAGAATATCATAAATGGTTTTTCTGTTTTTATCGTCAGATTTTGTCGTAATATAACCTGCAGGTTTGTAATATTTTATGTATGTAAATTCTTTTTGGGGAACAATTAATTTGCCGTTAACAGAAACCTTATCATTTTTTGAAACGGTAAAAGACAAATCGATGACAATTTTACCGTTTATTTTCACCACTCCAGACAAAATAAGCTCATCAGCCTTACGTCTTGAACAGATACCGGATGAAGCAATGTATTTATTTAATCTCGGATTTTCATTAGCCATAAAAAAATAATAACTGAATAATACAGAAACAGCAAATATTAAATTATTTGTTTTTAGAGATATAATAAATTAATTTTAGGAATGAATTAAAGCAGGATAAATATACTATCAGTATAACAGATGTACATCCGAATAAAAAAGTCCAGAAAAAAAATAGCACCCATAATAGCAGAAAAATTGAAATAAACATCAAAACAAAATAAAACAACATGCTCCGGATTTTATGCTAATATTTTGTTGAGGGAATGATGGCTATTTGGTTTTTTCACGGAAAAGAAGAATATAAGATGGAAAAAGAAGTTCTTAAACTGAGAGGAGAACTTCTTGACGATACTTTCAAATCAATGAATTACAGGATTTATTACAACCCCGCATTCAGCGAATTGTTGGATATTTTACAATCCGCGCCATTGATGTTCGGAAACATATTATCCGTAATTCATTGTGAAAACTATTTTATAAAAATTAAAAATAAAAAAATTGATTTTTCAGATGAACAGATAAACTCTCTTGAAGATGCTTTCAAGAACATTTCCGACGGGAACAACGTAATTTTTTTATGCGAAATTCCGAGAGATGATGACAAAAAGCCTGATTCAAGGACAAAATTATACAAAGTATTTGCAAAATACGCAAAAGCTGTTGAATTTCCGCAATACAGAAACTTTGACAAAGATTTTATACCCTATGTTATTTCAATGGCTAAGGAAAAAGGCTTAAAATCAGATATAAAAACTGCTGAGCATCTTACGGAAAGACTCGGTGTAAATTTAAGGCTTATTTCATCAGAACTTGAAAAAATTGCAACTGCAATATATCCTGAAACTGTCTTAAAGACAAAAGATATAGACACATATTGCCGTCTTACGGAGAATGTATTTGCCCTTGCGGATTTGATAACCTCAAACAATAACGATGAAATAATGAAGCAAATGTCCGCAATTTTTGAAAAAAGCCACCCGCTTGAAGTATCGGCATTGTTACAATCAAATTTAAGAAAATTTATATATATAAAGTCAAATCAAAATACACTTTCACTAAAAATGATTGCAGACAATTTAAAAATGCACGAATATCCCGTAAAGTTAATTGCAGACAAGATAAAAAATATTTCACTTAAAGAGCTTAAAGACTTTAAACACCGTCTTACGGAGGGTGAATACAAAATCAAAACGGGACAGACCATAAATCCCGAATATATTCTTGAAAGCGTTATTTTCGGAAAGGAACGCTGATGTTTGAAGAAATGCGTAAAAATTATAAATTTTTGGCTGAATATTTTTCAAAATTACTTGAAAATGACAAGTTTGATATTCCTAATTCAATAATTTTTTACGGTTCTGATATTTTGGCTCAATATTATATTGCAATGCTCATTGCGAAGAGCAAAAACTGCAAGGGAGATAAAAGTTCGGAATGCACCTGCCGTAACTGTTTATGGATAAAAAGAAACGAACATCCGGAAATCATGACAATTTCCAAAATTGACAGCAAGCCGGACTCCGACGACTCAAAAACCGTAATATCTGTCAAGCAAACAGATGTAATAAAAGACAAACTCGTTGTTTCTTCCGAATACCACCGATTTTTTATATTTTGTGATGCCGAAGATAAAGTGTACAGCGAAAGCGAAGAAAGAAGAATAAAGGAGTTTGAAAGCTGGGGAATATCTCTTCCGAAAACGGCAAAAAACGGATGGTATCCGAAAGGTATTACACCAAAATGTTTTTCCGATATAGTTGCTAATTCACTTCTGAAATCAATAGAAGAACCGCCATCAAACGTAACATTTATTTTTCTGACCGAAAATTTAGAAAATATCATTTCTACAATTGTTTCAAGGTCGCAGGCATTTTTTGTTCCGGGGTTTGAAAAAACCGAATACAATATGAGCGAAATTGAGGAATTAATGAAAAAATACCCGAATTTCAATGAGGATGACGAACTGAAAATATCAGATAAACTTCTTGAAATATCCGGAGAAAACGGACAGAGCCTTTCCGTCACCATCGACAGTCTGCAGGAATACCTTTTGCTGATTTTAAAGAACAATTTTCAAAATAAAATATTATCAAAAAAAATAAAGGATGATATTGAAAAGCTTCACAATATATCAAATATGCTCAAATCAAATATTAAAGAACAAACGGCAGCAGATGAAACGGGGTATGTTTTATCACAAAAAAGTTAATAAATTATCATTTTTCATTGTAATTTAATAATTTTTGATGATATAATCACATTGTTTACTGAAGAAGAGGGATGAAATGAATAAAAATCAATCGTTAGGCGTATTAATAGTTGCGGCACTTTTAATATTATCGCTGGTATCAATGCTGTTTACGGGAAATCCCTCAACAACAAAAAATCTTTCATATTCACAACTTATAACAATGGTGAAAAACCATGAAATCAAAGCGGTTGAAATAGAAAGAGATACCTTAATAGCACATCCGTTTAACGATGAAATTAAACCCGATGTAGCATTACCCGTCAATAAACTCCAGTCAGCACCCGTGAGGCTTCAGTTTAAAGTTGTTATACCTTTAAACGATACGGGACTTTATTCCTTGCTTGAAGAAAATAACGTCGAAATTACAATGAAAAATTTTGACGATTCGGGAAGCGTAAGCGGAATAGTAAAAGCTGTTGCACCTATATTTATTGTCATAATCGTTCTTATAATAATGGGAAAAATAATGCAGTCTGGCGGTTCTCAGGCTATGGGCTTTGCAAAAAGCAAAGCAAAACTTTTGATGGATAACAAAGTAAAAGTTACTTTTAAAGACGTTGCAGGTATTGACGAGGAAAGAAAAGAACTTGAAGAAATAGTTGATTTTCTGAAAAACGGTGAAAAATATATGAAACTCGGTGCAAAAATTCCAAAAGGAGTTCTCCTTGTAGGATACCCCGGAACAGGTAAAACCTTAATGGCTAAAGCCGTAGCGGGAGAAGCCGGAGTTCCTTTTTTCTCAATTTCAGGTTCCGATTTTGTTGAAATGTTCGTAGGTGTAGGTGCTTCAAGAGTCCGTGACCTTTTTGAACAGGCAAAAAAACACCAGCCATGTATCATTTTCATAGACGAAATTGATGCAGTAGGCCGTCAGAGAGGCGCAGGTATGGGCGGCGGAAACGACGAAAGAGAACAGACATTAAACCAATTACTTGTTGAAATGGATGGTTTTGATGAAAATGTTAACATTATTGTTCTTGCGGCAACAAACAGACCCGACGTTCTCGACAGCGCTTTGTTAAGACCGGGACGTTTTGACAGACAGATACACGTACAAACTCCCGATATCGGAGGGAGAGAACAGATTTTGGAAGTTCATGCCAAGAACAAACCGCTTGCACCTGACGTTGATTTAAAATCACTTGCAAAAAGAACCCCGGGTTTTACAGGCGCAGATTTAAAAAACCTTTTGAACGAAGCTGCACTGCTTGCCGCAAGATATAATCAGGAATTTATTGATATGAAAAATATCGACGAGTCGATAGATAAGATTATTGCGGGAGCGGAAAAGAAGTCAAGAATTATAACAGATGAAGAAAAAGAAATAACAGCATATCACGAAGTAGGACACGCTTTGCTTCATTACTTTACCAAAAATTCAGACCCGCTTCACAAAGTTTCGATTATTCCGAGAGGTCAGGCATTGGGTGTAACAATGTCTATGCCCGAACACGACAAAAATCTCCAAAAAATTGAAGATTTGAGGGACAGAATAATAGTTCTCTTAGGCGGCAGAGTAGCGGAAGAATTGATTTTCGGAGCAGATAACATTACAAGCGGAGCATCTCACGACATAAAAGTTGCAACAGATATCGCAAGAAAAATGGTAACGGTTTACGGAATGTCCCCTAAAATGGGAACTGTTACTTACGGTAAAACAGATGAAAACGTCTTTATGGGCAGAGATTTCGGACAGATGAAAAATTACTCCGAAGAAACAGCGAGAGAAATTGACGAAGAAATCAAATCAATAATTGCCGATTGCTATGAATTTGCACAAAAATCTTTAAGTGAAAATAAAGATATAATTCAGGCAGTAACGGCAGAACTGTTAGAAAAAGAAACTCTTGAAGAAAAAGAAGTTTCTGAAATTATAGAAAGAGTAAAGACTCAAAGAGTTTAGAAAAGAGGTTATAATGATTACACAAAAAATGGTTGATGCGTTCAATTATCAAATTAACAGAGAATTGTATTCGGCATACTTATATTTATCAATGTCCGCATATTGCAGTGAAATAGGACTTTCAGGCTTTGCAAACTGGTTCAGCGTACAGGTTCAGGAAGAATCTTTCCACGCAAGAAGAATGTATGATTATCTGCTTGAAAGAGGCGGAAAAATTGCACTCGGCGACATTGAAAAACCCGAGTCCGAATGGAAAAATCTGACGGAAGTATACGAACAAACTCTTTCACATGAAGAATATGTTACGTCTTTGATTAACAAGCTTGCTGACGTTGCCGAAGAAGAAAAAGACAGAGCTGCAATGTCCTTCTTACAATGGTTCATTGATGAACAGGTTGAAGAAGAAAACAACGCACGTGACATCATCGCAAAACTTAAACTAATCGGCGAATCAGGAAATGCTCTTTATGCACTTGATAAAGAATTTGCGGCAAGAGTATTTGTTCAGCCGACTGTATAGGGATTTCGTGCATTAAAATGCACGCTACCTAATAAATAAAACATCGGTTCATTGCTATGAGCCGATGTTTTTAATTAATAATTCATTGCACTTTCACGGAGAACTTTACAGGTACATGCATAAGCATACACACCTGAACACGAACCTCTTTCACAACCCGTCGGATACAAACCATCTTCTCTTAACTCAAGGAAAAATAAATCTCTTGCAATAGTATTTGGACCCTTTGAACCGTTAATATCTACAAATATGTACCCGCACGCATCCTGAGCACCCCAATTATTACCTCCGCAGGATTCGTTATCACCGTAATATATAAACAGCACCTGCGTACCGTCAGCCAGTATAAATTTTTTTGAAATTGATGAATGAGCAGTATCTAAGTTCCAACCCGCACCTGCATCACTACCGTTGAGTCCGCGATAAGTAATATTTTCAAAGCAACCGCTTCCTGAGCCACATTCCTTAATATTTTGCATATGTTTTTTATACATATCAGACATTGATTCACGGGAATTACACCAACCGCCGATTGAAGCTTTCGGATTTCCCTCTTCGGCAATAATTTTATTTGTAGCCTGTGCAAGAGTTGAATAAGCCTTTTTCAGTCTTGAAACATATTCCTGTTTTTTAGTGTTATTAATAACGGTCGGTATTGTCAAAGCCGCAATAACACCGATAATGACGAGCGTTATCAAAACCTCTGCCAATGTAAATCCTTTTTTAGAATATGAAACAAAAAAATTTTTTAACATTATGTATATAATTATAACATACTTTTTAACAAAAATTAGAGATAATTTTCCACTTACTCAATTTTTTGCAAAAATATATTGAATTTGTTAAGTTTTTGGAAGCAGAAAATTTTTATGCTAATATTTAGAAGATACTATTATAATAATTAATTGAGTTGGAGTAAAAATTGATAAATACAGTTTCGGAAATAAATACTCTGAAAAGAGTTGTTAAATATGATTTTGGAAATGTTCATTCCATATGTGATTATCTTGAAATGGCGTCGAACAAATTTGCGTCATTACCTGCCATAACAGACAGATACAACGACGTAGAACTGAATTATGCCGAGTACATGCTTCAGGCAAAAGATTTTGCATCGGGACTTCAGGGGCTTGGAATAAAAAAAGGCGATATTGTCGGCTTGTTTTCCGAGAATAACGGACGCTGGATAATTGTTGATCAGGGAATTATGAGATGCGGAGCGGTTGATGCAGTCAGAGGCTCTAATGCCCCGATTGATGAACTCGATTACATAATCGGTCAAAGCAACAGTTGTGCTTTAGTTTTACAGACAACACAGCTGCTTGAGAAGCTTCGTCCCTACCTGAACAAATATGATTTAAAATTTGTAGTCGTAATGTTTGCAAAAGAAGAATTAAGTAATGAGGGACTTGATTTTCCCGTATTTACATTTGAAGAAATTCTTGCAAAAGGCAAACAGCGCTGTTTTAACAGAGTTGAAATAGAACCCGAAGAAATGGCAACAATACTTTATACTTCGGGAACAACAGGAAACCCCAAAGGAGTAATGTTGTGCCACGGGAATTTCCTTTATCAGCTTTTTAACGCACACCAAAGAGTTTTGGCAACTCCCGGAGAACGTTCGCTTCAAATTATACCGATATGGCATGCCTATGAAAGAGTTTGTACTTATTACTATTTCATAAAGGGTTGTCACATGCACAACACAACCCTGTCAAACATCAAAGAGGATATCATTAAATACAAACCCACTGTTATGACATCAGTTCCGAGAATTTGGGAATCCATAAGAACAGGTATATACGCAAAACTGAAGCAAAAATCTCCGTTTTTACATAAGGTGTTCAGCGATGCAATAAAAATCAGTACAAGCTATATAAAACACCGTATGTACGTTGAACAGAGAATAACGGAACAAAGCCATTACAACCCGATTTTAACCGTATATCACGCAATTATGGCATCATTAATGAAACCTGCACATACATTATTCTACAATACTTTGTATAAAAAATTAAAAGATATGGCAGGCTTGAATATCCGTGTAAGTATTTCTGGCGGCGGTGCATTATCACCTCAGGACGAATATTTTTATGAAGCGATAGGAATAACTCTTCTCGTAGGTTACGGTTTAACAGAAACTTCACCTATTCTGACAGTAAGAAGCATAAACGAAAAAAGTTTTGTATGTTCATCGGGATTTCCTTTCCCGAATACGGAAATAAAAATAGTTCATCCCGAAACAAAAAAAGAACTGCCTTTATTTGAAAAAGGACTTGTAATGGCAAGGGGACCACAGGTAATGCTCGGATATTACAACGACGAAGCTGCGACAAGAAAAGTTCTTGACGAAAACGGCTGGTTTATCACGGGTGATTTGGGATATATGTCATACGGCAACAACCTTGTAATTCAGGGAAGACTGAAAGAAACTATTGTTCTTTCAAACGGTGAAAACGTAGAACCTATACCTATTGAGGATGCTTGTCTTAACAGTCCGTATATTAACCAGATAGTTTTGGTCGGACAGGACAAAAATGCCGTAGGTGCATTAGTAATTCCGACAAAAGAAGCTCTGGAAAAATGCGGAATTGACACAAGAGGTCTGAGAATGCAGAAAGATGCCTGCATAAAAAATCCTGCTTTGAGAAAATTAATAAAAAGTGAAATTGACACAAACATAAAAAACAAAAGCAAATTAAAGTCTTTTGAAAAAATTCAGAAATTTGAACTTTTGAAAGAGGGTTTCAGTATAGACAACGGATTGATGACTTCAACTGCAAAAATCAAAAGGAACAAAGTTTTTGAAAAGTACAAAGACGTAATTTCAGGAATGTATCAATAAATAAAATACCCCGCTTTAATAAACAGGCGGGGGTTTTATTTTGGAGTAAAAAATAGTCATGTGTATAATTTATGTTTGATGTAAAATAAATACTATAAAAGTGTATTGAATTATCACAGGGGAAAATATGAAAAACAAAAAAATAATGTTCTGGCTTATAATGCTGCTCGTAACAGGCTGTGTTTTCGTAATATTTATGAAACCGACAAAACTGGGACTTGACTTGGTGGGCGGTTCAAGGTTAGTACTTGAAGCACAAACAACCGATACAATATCCCAAATATTACCCGAACACATGGACAGCCTGAAATACGCCATAGAAAACCGTATCAACGCTTTGGGTGTTGCGGAAACAGTTGTTCAGAAAGAGGGCGACAAAAGGTTAATTGTTGAAATTCCTGATATTTCCGACCCGCAAAAGGCAAAAGAATTTATAGGAGAAACGGCAGAACTGGAATTCAAACGTCCTGTTGAAAAGAACGGAGAAATTGTAGGATGGGAGCCGACGGGTTTAACAGGTAAAGACCTCAGAAAAGCTTTGGTTTCAAGTAATTCTTCAAACGGTGAATGGGTTGTAAGCCTTGAATTTAATGACGCAGGCGCAAAGAAGTTCGGAAAACTCACACAGGAACTTGTTAAAAAGCCTATGGCAATATATTTTAACGGAGTTGAAAAATCAGCACCCGTAATTCAGGAACCTATTTTGGGCGGACATGCTCAAATTTCCGGCGGCGACGGCGGCTTTAAATTTGAAGAAGCAAAAGATATGGTTGACCTCTTAAATGCAGGCGCACTTCCTGTTCCTGCAAAAATAATCGAAGAAAATTCAGTAGGACCTACTCTCGGGGCAGACAGTATTGAAAAAAGTAAAATCGCCGGTCTTATTGGCTTGGGACTTGTAATGCTCTTTATGATAGCTTATTACAGAGTTCCGGGAATCATTGCCTCGGTTGCCTTAGTAATTTATTCTTTGATAGTATTTTCAATATTTAAATTAATTCCGGTAACCCTTACACTGGCAGGCATAGCAGGTTTTATCCTCAGTATAGGTATGGCTGTCGATGCTAACATTCTTATTTTTGAAAGAACAAAAGAAGAACTAAAAGCAGGAAGAAATTTATTCACAGCAATAAACTTAGGTTTTGACAGAGCGTTTACAAGTATTTTCGACTCAAACATTTCAACAATAATAACCTGCGTAATCTTATATACACTCGGAACAAATATTGTAAAAGGTTTTGCTCTGACACTTGCAATAGGTACATTAATAAGTATGTTCAGTGCAATTACAGTTACAAAGAATTTTATGCACCTGCTCTTCGGAACAGGGCAACTTAAACATCCCGAATGGTTCGGTCTTAAAGCGAGCGAAATAAACACTGCTTTCGCAGCAAGTGAAACAAGCCGCGAAAATGCTAAATTCGGAATTTTGGATTAATTAAGGAGAAACAAATGTTTTCTAACGCAAAAAAGATATTGGATATAGTTAAATACAGATGGGTATGTATAGCAATTTCAATCTTATTACTCATTCCTGCAATAGGTTCCATGATTTATTCAACAGTGAAATTCGGTTCACCTCTCCTCGTGGGTATTGATTTTACCGGAGGTACAATTATTCAGTACACTGTAAATCAAAAAATAAGCAACAGTGACGTTGCAAACATAAGAACAAAATTAACCTCGGCAGGTATAGAAAACCCTGTAATTCAGATTCTGTCATCAAACGATATTACAAAAGCAGAAGAAACACAAAATATAATTTCCGTAAAAACCGCATTTGACGGAGAAAAAGAAACTCACCTGACAGAAACCGTAACAACAACAATCAGTTCAATGTATACCGATGCTCAATTGGTTCAGGTAAGTTCAGTAGGACCAACCCTTGGAAAAGAATTGTTGACAAATTCAATTACAGCAATTGTTTTGGCATTAATTGCAATATGTGCATATCTTACAATAAGATTTAGGTTTGAATTTGCAATCATTGCGCTTCTAACATTGTGTCACGATGTACTTTTTGTACTCGGAGTTTTTTCAATACTCGGAATTTTATGCGGTGTTCATGTTGATTCGTTATTCATAACAGCGGTTCTGACGGTTCTCGGTTATTCTATCAACGATACTATCGTTGTTTTTGACAGAATAAGAGAAAATATCAAATTCTCCTCAAAATCAATGACAATCACCGATATAATTAATGCAAGCATTAACCAAACTCTTGCAAGAAGTATAAATACCTCATTAACAACCTTAATAACACTCGGTGCATTGTATTTATTCGGCGGAGTCACAACAAAAGATTTCGTACTCGCAATGATTTTAGGTATTGCGGTCGGAACTTATTCAAGTATATTCTTTGCGGCAACACTATTAGTGTTCTACAATTTAAAAAAAGATAAAAAAACAGCGGCAGCGTAAACTGATGTCAGAAGAAACAAAATCTTTAGCTGAATTTGTCAGAGAAACGCGTGAAAATATTGGTTTTTCACGCGAGTTGCTTGCAAAAAGAACTAATCTTACTGAAGACGTAATTGCTGATATTGAATCCGGAAAAGAGTTGTTTCTTTCCTCAACCGTACGGCAAAAACTTGCAAAAGGACTTAAAATCACCCCGTCACAAATTCTTCCGTATGAAAAAACTATTCGTTTTTCTATAGAAAACTCAAACGAATATGAAGATGAAATAAGATTAAAAATGCAGGCAGGTGAAACAAAGGATATAAAATGTCCTGTCTGCGGTTCCGATTTGGTATTCAAAACCGTAACAAGGTACGACCTTGAAGATAATCTTATAATACACCATAAAGCATCGTGTACAAAATGCCCGTTTCAAATTAAATAAAGTGAATTAACACCGGTTAAACCGAAGCTGCAGCTTTTTGTTTCTTGGAATATAAAGTCAGGCTGACATTTATCACAAGATACTGCATATCTTTTTTATACGGAACAATATTGACTTCTGACACATCAATGAAATAGGGATAAACCGAAATATCATTTAAAAAGCTTTGTAATTGAGGGTAAGAACCAATCATATATAGTTTAATACGGCAGACGTTATATAAAAGAGGGAACTTTTCAAACATAACATCATCCTTTGGAGTCAAAGAATATTCCACAGAACGAAGCATTAAACGATTCATTTTTACATAGTCAATCACGTCCTCAAACATACCGCCAAAAGAGGCAACAGAATCTTCAGGAGCGCCTTTTTGTTCAAAGAAAGGCTTCAGTTTATTTTGCTTGTCAATCAATTGGTTTTTTGCATCTTCTATTGAAGCAACTTCTGTTTTGACATCCTTAACCTTTGCAACTTGTTTTTTATACTCAGCCATCGTAAGCTTGGTCTTTTTGATAGCGGAAGCGACCGGCTGATAGCAAACGAATAAAACCATGACCAGTACGCAAAGAACAATAATTAACTCTTTATAATTTTTAAAAAACTTTTCATCTAATTCCATATAAAAAATATCCTTATATTATTCATTATGGTGATGCAGGTGCAGGTAACTCTTCAACAGCCGGAGCAGACGGATTTTCTCCATTATTTTCATCGGGGTTTTGAGGCTGCTCGCCGGAATTTTCCTGAGCAGCTGCAGCAGCAGCTTCAGCAGCTTTTTTACGGAAAACTTCACTTTCTATAGTAAATGAATATACAGATGCTTCTGTTGAACCCTCACTGTATCCAAACTGTAACTTTGAAATTGAAATGTCTGAATATATAGATTTTAAACCTTTTATGTATACATAAATTGCATCACTCGAAGTTGAATTACCTTCAATTTTGAGTCGGCCGTCAGATGCCATAAAATATGAAGTTAAATAAATATTAGAAGGAATTTCTGACGCAATACCTTTAAAGATATTGATTTCATTTTTGTTTGAATCCGCAAGCTGTTTTGTGACAAGAAACACATCGTTTCCGTCACCGGTAATCTTCTCGGCATTAATCTTTGCCGTAGCATCTGTATATTGGTCTTCTAATGTTGAAATGTCTCTATATATTTTTTTCTCATACAAATTGATAAAGAAAGCGAGTAGAAATCCCAAAAACAATATAACTCCGGCAACTACCATACCAATTGTATATATTGCTTTTCTTTCAATCTCATATTCTGTACCCATAATGGATAAAGACATAACCGAAGAAACTTCGCTATCCGCATTACTTAAAAAGTTAAATTTTAGCGGAAAAGTATCATAAGAATATACAGCAGTACCAACTGCTTCAAGTGATATAAACGGAATATATTTTGGTAAAACAGAATTAGAAACAGTCATAAATGCTTCCTGAGTATACATATTCCTGTCTATAAATCTGAGATTACCATTATATTTCAATTTATGGCAAAGCATTTCAGCACTTATATCATCAGTTTCACTGACAACAAACAAATTTTGTGACGGATAATTTTCTAAAGCACCTTCGGCAGATTTTGCAATCGCCGCATAGACTTCATCATCCGAAAAAGATTTGATGGCAAGAGGTTCTTCGTAATAATCGACAATTTTCTTACCCTGCATACACAATATTGAAAAACTGTTGGGATTTAAAAGAAATATATTTGAAGTTTCGCTCGTTCCAAGCTCATTTTCCATAACATTTCCGAAAATAATACCCTTTAAAATTGAAGAATAAACGTTTTCAACAGAAATAAGGTCTATTTCCAAATCACTGAATATATTTTTTATATTCTGAATTGTATTATCCTGAATTGCAGAATAAGCAATATATTTCTTTTCGGTTTCTTTATTTACATTTATAACATTCCAGCTAACTACAGGTTCATGCCTTTTAAACAGGTATAAATCATCAACTTCCGAAGCAAGAGCCGTTGGAATTTGTTCATCGGGAACCATTGTCGGCAATGTTGAAAAAGCGAAATGAACATTAGGCATGTTCAAAACAACATGACTTCCTTTGGGCGACACGTTAATTTCTTTAAATAACTCTTGTATTGCATCGGAAAAATCGTCATAGCTGATAATTTCACGAATTGCATTATTATATTTCAGTTCTCTTCTGGCATATTTTGTAACAGTTCGTAACTTTTTATCTACGGCAGCTATTTCAATAATATTGTTTGCCGAAACCGATATACCTATTATATTTTTACTACTCAGACCAAGTGCTGCTATTAATTTTTCCATCTTCTGTCAACTTTACCTTATATGTATGGTTTAATTATATCATATAACGCTAATATTATTTTTAGAATACATTAAATATTTTATCACAAAAAATACATTATATTAAGGAGAAAAACTATAGAAAATTCAGATTTTATTTACGGAAAAAATAATGTTTTTGAATTGATAAACGCAAATCCGCAAAGAATTAACAGGATATTAATTCAGAAAACAAATCATCGGGACAAAAAAATTGAAAATATAATTGATATTGCCAAAAAAAATTCATTGCCTTTCAGTTTTTTGCCGAAAGAAAAATTCAAAAAGTTTGAGGATTATTCACATCAGGGTATAGTTGCCTACGTATCACCCGTTGAATACACCGAATTGGAAGATTTTCTTGCCAAAGAAAAACAATACAAAAAAGTTGTAATATTAGACGGAGTTGAGGACCCTCACAACGTAGGTGCAATAATAAGAACATGCGTATGTGCGGGTTTTGATGCAATAATACTGCCCAAACACAGGGCATCATTAATTAATGCAACGGTTGAAAAATCTTCTGCGGGAGCGGTAAATCACATAGACATAATTTGTGTAAACAGTTTACAAAACGTAATAACTACCCTGAAGAATAACGACTTTTGGATAATTGCAACCGTGATGTCAGAAGCGGATAATTATTACGATATTGACTACACCGGTATGAACTTTGCTATAATTATGGGCGGAGAAAATTCGGGAGTATCATCAACATGTGTTAAAAATTCCGATTTTAGGGTACGAATACCTATGTATAATGATTTTAACTCATTAAACGTATCAAACGCAGCAGCTGTAATTATTTACGAATCAGTCAGACAAATACAGAAAAAGAAATAATAATATGAGCAATAAAAAAGACACTTCAGAAGAACTTTCATTAACATTTGATTATGAAAATGAAGAGGATGAAGAAAATAAAGACGACATAGAACTGGCAATAGAGGGTCCAAAATCTTCGGAGACACTTAATTCCGCCGTTACGGATGATTCCGTAAAAATATACTTGCAACAAATAGGAAAAATCCCATTATTAACTACCGAAGAAGAGCTAGAAGCCGCAAAAACAGTTCAGAACGGCAACCCGCAGGAGGTCGAAAAAGCAAAGGCAAAGCTCGTAAATGCCAATTTAAGACTTGTTGTCAGTATTGCAAAAAAATACATAGGACGCGGTTTATCTTTTCTTGATTTAATTCAGGAGGGAAACATGGGATTGATGAGAGCGGCTGAAAAATTTGATTATTCAAAAGGCTACAAGTTCTCGACATATTCGACATGGTGGATTCAGCAGGCTATATCAAGAGCCATTGCAGACAAATCCCGTTTAATCAGACTGCCTGTCCACATGATTGAGGCACTGGGCAGAATAAAAAAGGCATCTACCGAATTAACCATTCAAAACGGGTATCCACCCGGAAAAGAAGAAATTGCATATAAAGTCGGCATGCCTCTTAATAAACTCACACAGCTTATAGAATCTGCACAAAGCGCCGTAAGCATAGAAACACCTGCAAATAAAAAAGATGACAATGTAAAAATTGCGGATTTTATCATTGATGAAAGCACATCAACTCCCGACAACAAAGTTACTCAGGAAAATCTTTTCGGCGACATTGAAAAAATGCTTAACAAGCTCAGCCAAAAAGAGAGGGATGTATTAATGCTGAGATTCGGACTCGGAAAAGACGGTGAAAGAAAAACTCTTGAAGAAATCGGAACCCAATACAACGTATCAAGAGAAAGAATAAGGCAAATCGAAAACAGAGCGCTGAGCAAATTAAGAAAACTCTGTCGTGACAAAAATCAGGAAATTGCACTTAAAAATTATTTCTAAAACAGAAAAAATAAAGCCCTCAATTGAGGGCTTTAAAATTTATTTTAGTAATTATTTGCCTTAACGAAGAAATAAGACTGCGGGTGAGCGCATACGGGACAAACCTCGGGGGCATTTTTGCCGACGTGAATGTGACCGCAGTTAGCGCATTCCCAAACGACATCTTCATCTTTTTCAAAAACAACACCGTCAACGATATTTTTCAGTAGTTTTTTATATCTTTCTTCGTGAGCCTTTTCAATCTGCGCAACTTTTTCAAACAGGAATGCGATATCGTTAAAGCCCTCTTCTTTGGCTTCTTTTGCAAATTTTGCATACATATCCGTCCATTCGTAGTTTTCGCCCTCAGCAGCAGCCTGAAGATTGTCTATTGTATTTCCGATTGAACCGCCCTGAAGCAGTTTAAACCAGATTTTTGCGTGTTCTTTCTCGTTATTTGCGGTTTCTTCAAAGATTTTTGAAATTTGAACGTAACCCTCTTTTTTTGCTTTGGCAGCGAAATAAGTGTATTTATTTCTTGCCTGAGATTCGCCGGCAAATGCTTCCATTAAATTTTTTTCTGTTTTAGAACCTTTTAAATCCATTTTTTACTCCTTTATTTTTCTATAATAATTATCCGACCGTCTTTTTGAGCATTAACTGTTTTGTGGTGTCTGAGATATTTTAGCATAATTTTGTGTTCTTCGCCGACTAATTTTTTCTTTTTACCGTTGGCGAGTATGTCTTTTGTATTTTTATCAACAAATAAATAACCTGCAACTATGCACTTTACCGATTTATTTTCATCAGGCAGGGAAGAATTTATAACTCTGTTTTCTTTTTTGTTGTATATAATTATATCTTTTACACAGAGAGCATCGGGTGATTTTGGATTTTTAACCGTTTTATCAACAGTATAGTGCATGCCCGCACATTGAAGCATTTGAGAATTGCTTGTGGTCATAGAGGTCAAAGCCTCTGTATTCAGAAGTTTTATAAAATCTTTTTCAGAAAGCTCGATATAGTACAATTTGTCATTAAACGGAAGCATTTTATATTTTACGTGATAGGTTGTTATATCACCCGAAAGTCCGCCTCTGACACTCGGCGACTGAATAAGCACAACCTCAGCTTTAGAATGTCTTGTTTTATATGCAACGGCGTCTGTCATAAGATTTGCCGTCGGATTTTCATAATTTCTTTCTTCAAACGAACCCGAAGAAATGTAAGGTTTTTCGACACGGGCAACCACTTTGTTTTTTCCGAGCACTTTCTGGACAATTTTGTCAATTGTCTTGTCACTGTCAAAATTATCGGGAGAAATCAGAGTATTTTTTATATTCTTTTCAATCAATTTTCCGTTTTTGTCAAATAATACATCAAGATATCCGATTTGTTTATTCATTCCCGAAGTCTGTACAATGACAACGGGTTCCTTTTTCTTGGAATATACAAGATTTTGGCGATGTTTCGGGTCAATATCTTTTTTCTGAACCCCGTTAATTTCGAGGTGTGTATGACCGCCGAGAATAATATCAATACCTGAGGTTTGTTTTGCGATATTCAAATCTCCGCCCTCTCCAAAATATCCGAGATGGCTGACAAAAATAATTTTATTTATTTTTTCCTTTTCAAGCTTTTTGATTTCTTCGTTAAGTGCCTTTACTGTTTGCACGGGGTCAAAAACCACAACAGGATTTTCCTTGTCAAAAAGACCCAAATTTACACCGATTGGAGCTGCACCTATTACCCCGAATTTTTCACCGTTTATTTCCGCAATGTATGAAGTCACAAGTTTATCCGATTTTACATATTCATTTAAAGGATTTCCTTCGGGGATTTCAGCATTTGTAAGAACTGTTTTAAACTTTGCGTTTTTAAGATTTTCCGACAAAGCCTTTGAGCCGCTGTCAAACTCGTGATTTCCGAGCGTAAGGGCATTAATTTCCAATTTGTTTAAGAGATTTGTTATTGCAAAATTCAGTTTTTTGTTTTTGCCTATGTAAATATCTCCCGAAGCAGCCGAAAAAGTATTCGTATTTGAATTTTTTTCATCAAAAACTTTTTTTGCAGAATATACTTTGCCAAACTGAGTTAACTCACCGTGCATATCGTTCATATAAAAAACTGTCAGCTGAGTATGGTCAGAAGATTTTTGGGGAACGAAAAAATCTTCCCCCGCAAAAGAAACATGCCCAACTAAGGTGTAAAATAAAAGTATTGAAGAAACCAACATTTTTTTCATAGTTTTAAAATCCTTTTTAAAGAAATCCGTCAATACATAAATTATACACAAAAATTAACCGTTTTACTTGAATAATTATTTATTTCATGTTAAAGTAATTGAGCAAAATACAAAAGTTTTAAAGGTGGTGAAAAGAATGCCGGAAATCAGAGTAGGTGAAAACGAAAGTATCGAAAGTGCTTTGAAGAGATTTAAGAAAAAAGTTCAAAAAGCAGGTACTTTATCAGAAATCAAAAAGCGTGAAAGATACGAAAAACCGAGTATCAAAAGAAAACGCAAATCCGAAGCCGCAAGAAAAAGACGTGTATAAGTATAAAATGAACCGCCGTTTGGCGGTTTATTTTTGTCTGAAATCAAATTAATGCAGATATTTCATGTTGTTATGCTGCATGATATACCCCGAACAGCCAGAACCAAAAGAATCCTTAGTGCAATTATTTGTCAAGTATGGAAATACACCATCTTTTCCAAATTCATACAAAAATATATCTATTCCAAAAACATTAGGACTTTTTTCACCATTCACATCATACCAAAACAAAGCACAAACATTATCTACACCGCCATCTGCAACGGAACATTTTCCTGTACCGTTAAGACCGCCTGTTCTAAACCACATAACAGAACCGTCTGCTAAAATAAATTTATAATAAATTGTTGAATTATAACTTTCCTGATACGAACGGTTTAACCTTGTTGTCATAACAGAATAACAGTTTGATGAAGTACCACAATCCTTAGTTAAAGATATATGAGGTTTTAGATAATTCCAAAATTGAATTGCGGTTTCTGCCGTGGCTCCCTCTCCGAAATCCCATCCCTCAATTGAACCGTTTTGGACTTCGGCAAGTTTCTTTGCCTGACCGAGAATACTCAGACCCTTTTTAACCTTTGCAACCGTTGAGCTTTCGACATAAGAATTTATAACCGCAGATATTGTCAATGCTGCAACAACCCCGATAATTACGAGCGTTATCAGGACTTCCGCAAACGTGAAGCCGTATTTGAATATTTCAAATTTGTGCAGACTATTTTTCATGCTTTAAGTATAACATATTTTAAAACCAAAGACAGTCATACCACCTCTTCTATTCTATTCTATTAGAGAGCCTATGGCTATTGAGTTTGGACGTCAATTATTTTTTGTAAATTTTTGTAACCTGTTAGTATTTTTGCAATATCCTTTATAATTTCATTATGCTGATTATCGCAAAATTTCTCTGACAAGATTAATCAGCTTATCTCTGTCAAAATCAGATTTATTAATAAACGCCGATATTTTGGAATTTTTAAAATTATCTTTTGCCGTTTCTTCTTTGAGCATAGATATTACAACGACGGGAATATCCTTAAGTTTTTTATTTTTTTGTACTCTGGAAACAAATTCATACCCCCTCATCTGAGGCATTTCAATATCGCTTATTATCAAATCACAATCAGTATTCTTTAATACAGCGAGAGCTTCTTGCGGAAGTTCAAAAGAAAGACAGTTGTACCCCGCCTCTTTCAGTATTCTTGAGAAGAACATTCTTGTTGACCTTGAATCATCAACAACAACAATTGTTTTATTCTGTTTTTCAGACAAACGGGGTTCGGTCACGGTTTCTTTGTATGTTATAATACTGCTGTCAACCGGTAAATCAATAATAATTTCCGTTCCGACACCCGACTCTGTCACGATTTTAATTTTTCCGTTAAGCTCGGTGACTTTATTATTAACAATATCAAGTCCCATGCCACGTCCAGAAATTTCCGTAACCTTGTCCTCTGTTGAAAACCCCGGACGGAAAACCATATTAACAAAGTCATGTACCGTTAATTTGTTAATGTGTGACTTGTCTATAATTTTTTCTTTTATAGCTTTGGCTTTTATTTTATTTATATCAATTCCACGTCCGTCATCTTTTACGGAAATTATTACTCTTTCCTCGGACTGGGAAACTGCAATAACAATCTTCCCCGCCCTATGCTTACCGATTTTTTCTCTTTCTTGGGGACTTTCTATACCGTGATCGACCGCATTCCTTAAAATATGAATTATCGGAATTTTTATTTCCTCAATAATTGATTTATCAACAGATATCTGTCCGCCTGTGATTTCAATTTCGACCTCTTTTGACAAACTTTGGGCAATATCTCTTACCATTCTCGGAAACATGTGCAAAATAACCCCTATGGGAAGTATTCTGATGTTTCTGACTGCATTTTTTATATCGGTTATTTCTTCAATAATGTTTTTTTCTTCCTGAGTATCGTCAATACTGTATTTTTCACAAACTTTCAAAATCTGCTGAATATCATCGATACTTTTCAGCATTTTAACCAAAGTTGTATTATTATTTTTGTCAGCAGTAAACATTGTATTTAACAGTACCTCAAAGTCGAATATTTTTTCGGTAATATTTTTTAACGCACCGTTTGTGTCATTCAGATTTTTGTTCAGTTGATAAATTTCATTTTCCAGATTTTGAATTTTTGAATAAACGACATCAATTTTTGATGTTTCCACACGAAGAGTTCTGAAAGCACCCTGTTCCAGATTATCAAGAACCTTAATTTCAGGCTTTTTTCTTTGATTTTTATCTTTTATATCACGTTTTTCTGCTCTTTTGAGGGGCATTTTATCAACATATCTGTCTATCATCTGATAAGACAACATAAGCTTTTGATAAACAAAAAGAAGCTGATTAGTATTTTCATTATCAACAATTATTTTTTTCAATGTCTTTAATGCCCCAGAAAGTACGTTGACAATCGAAACATCAGTCAGCTTTGCGGAAATCCCGATTGCCTTAACTATTTTGGATATAATGACCAAAACATCCTTACATTCGGACGATAAATCTCTTTTTTGCAAATCATTTACGAGAGACATTAATTCTTCGGCAATTTTTATATCGTTTTTTAATTCGGGAGTTTTTTTTATAAGTTCGTTCAGAATTTCTTCCGCTGATAAGAAAATTTTTTCCTTTGAAATTTTTATCATAGCTTTTATTTCATCGGACAGTTTAAAAACAGCACTAATCGTTTCTTTAAACTTTTCCTCCTGCATATCGGGAAGAGCAGCAATCAAATCTTCCATTTTGTGAGAGATTATTTGAATTTCCGATAAACCGACAATTCCGGCAGAGCCTTTTATTGAATGAGCATACCTCTTTAATTTTGTGAATTTTTCCTCATCCTTACTCTTTTCGTATTCGACAAGCAAAGCATCTAAATTATTTAATATATCATTGCACTCTTCCAAAAATATATTAATTTCTTCATTTCTCTGATTATTATTAAAATCATCACTCATATTACAAATAATATCACAAAAGTTATTATAAAATTGATTTCAGATATGATAACTCTTCGTCTTTTGTTTTAAAACCGTGTTGTATTTTGTAAGACATAACTTTTCCGAGCAGTTCTCGGTATATTTTCCCCTCAGGGACACCGAGTTTTTTCAAATCGGAGCCGTTAATCAAAAGTTTGATTTTTGACAGCCTGGAAAAATATTTTTTCGATAACGGCTTATCTTTCAGCAGTCCGTAAAACACGCAGACAAGATAATCTTTTGAGTCAAAATATTCTTTGATTTGCAAATCCGAATTAAAAACAGTATTCGTAAAGCAAATTTTGTTTACTTCGTTAATTATTGATATTTCCCGTGACGAAAGATTTAATTTTTCGGGAATATCCTGTTTGAAAAACAGCGGCAGAAAGTATAGCAAACTAAAATCTTCCTCTTTAATATCAAAGTCAAAAATCAGCTCGTGAATTTCTTCACCTGATATCTGAAGAGGGGTGCCGTTGCAGAAAATTTTATACAAATTTTGTCTTTCAAATTCATCATAAGGCGAAAATTTAACAGTTGAAAAAGTTTCTGTTATTTCGTCTTTAACCCTTTTTAGCGGAATGTTTTTAAGAGGATTGGCAAGATATGCACTCTGAAGTTCAAGCGTGTGCTTTTCAGGAGTAAAACCGTATCTTTGCGAGAATTTCAGCCCTCTTATAATTCTTGACGGGTCATCGTAAAAAGAATTGTCATGAAGAACTCTTATTCTTTTATTTTTCAAATCATTAATTCCGCCCGTGTAGTCAATAACCGAAAGGAAATCATCTTTATTCAGAGAAAGAGCAATGGAATTTACCGTAAAATCACGTCTGAGGACATCATCTTTAAGCGTTGTTCCGATTTTTTTAATAACGGGCAGCTCACCCTGTACGGGATAAATCTCACTTCTTGTCGAAGCAAAATCAATTTCGACATTGTTTTTAAATTTCACCTTTGCCGTTGGCAGATTTTGATTGAATTTGACTGATTTCGGTTTTAATTGTTCCTGCAGAATCTTAACAAATTTTTCAGCCGAACCCTCAACAGTTATATCAATGTCTTTAAGCGGGGAACCGAGAAGCAAATCCCTCACAACACCGCCGATGAGATAAATTTTAATTCCGCTTTTTTCTGCAATATCGGAACAACGCAATATAACATCGTATTCAGCCGAAGAAAGAAAATTTTTAATATATTTTGCAGACAAACTTTTTAACATACAGATATTATACAATCAGAACATTTTTTTGTGAAAAAATATCAGAAAAGAGTTAATTTAATCATACTTGTTACTTTGTATTATAATTCAGATATGAAAGCAACTGATGTTATAAAAAATTTAGTCACAGGATTCTGGCAAAACGGGTTTATCGCGCTTTGCAAAATTGTACTGCAACACTGGATATTATCATCACTTGTTGTTATTTTAATAGCATATCTCTGCGCCGATTCCGCAACCGAAGTTTATGCATGGTTTTTAATAGGCATTTTTGCCGTATACAGCGCAATCAAAGCCATTATAGAAATTCTTGCCGAAATAAGAAAATATCTGAAATCCAAAATTGAAGAAGAAAAAACTTCAATAATACAAAAAATCGGAGGAAAAATCTTTGATTTCATTCTTTGTGTAATCGGTATTTTTCAGGCATTAAAAATTTTCAGCCATGTTTCAAAGGTTACAAAATCCGCATCATCTGCAATTAACGTAGTTGATGACGTTGCAGGCGCAATTTCAAAATTTCTCAAGGATTTTAAAAGATAAATCCCTTACAACTAATTTAAAAACCTAATAATTCATTGCATTTTCACGAAGAACTTTGCAGGCGCAACCCCACCCTTGGTAAGAAGCACAATATGAAAGATCATCACAACCATACGGAAATAATCCGTTTTCTTTTAATGCAAAAAGAAAAACATCCCTGCCAATTGTATTCGGACCTTTTGCACCGTTTAAATCAACCTGAATTCTTGCACAAGCATCATAAGTACCAAAATCATTAAAACTACAGTTTGTATTTACCCAAATCTCACTAATATTTACCTGAACACCGTCCGCCAAAATAAATTTATAAAAATTAGAACCATCTCTTGATACATTCTCATCTGCGCCTGACAAACTTTTTAGTGAGCCTTGAGAAAAACAACCACTGCCGGTACCACAATCCTTTGCAACCGACAAACGGCTTTTATACATATTATATACATTTTCGGGAGATGAAGCCCAACCTCCTATTGAACCTTTTGGAACACCCTCTTCGGAGATTATTTTATTAGTAGCCTGCACAAATGTTGAGTATGTCTTTTTAAGTTTAGACACAAATTCTTGATTTTGGGTTTTGTTAATCAAAGTCGGAATAGTCATAGCAGCAATAACTCCGATAATTACAAGCGTTATCAGAACTTCAGCAAGCGTAAAACCGTTTTTGTTTATTTTAAATTTGCACAGACAATTATTCATACTTTTAGTATAGCATATTTAAAATTAAAGACAGACATACCCTTTCTTCTATCCTATTCTATTCTATTCTATTAGAGAGCCTATGGCTATTGGGTTTTGGTGTCAATTGCTTTTTGTAAATTTTTATTAATCAAATTGTACCCTGCCTGCTTTCACTAAACAATAAAACGTCAGGTATAGCCGTGAACTGTTTGATTTGCAACAAAATTGCAGCAATCAACAGAAATATCTGCCTGCGATCAGAAAAAATAAGGAGAGAGGGGATATTTATAAAACTAACATTTTTGACGGGGGTTGATTTTTTGTTTTTAGCAGTTAATATATATACTGTAATATATATCGCGGGGTAGAGCAGCCTGGTAGCTCGTCGGGCTCATAACCCGGAGGTCGCAGGTTCAAATCCTGCCCCCGCAACCATTTACAAAAAAGAGAATTTCAAAAAACTTGAAATTCTTTTTTTGTATTTAAAAATTGAAAAACAGGGCAGAAATAATTTTACAACTTCTTTATTTCCGCATGTTGAAAATGAATTTTGTATATTGTAATCTTTTTTTGAAAGAAAAATCAAAAGAAAGGAATTTATTATGAAAAAAATATTGGTAACAGCATTGGTGGTAATGCTTATGACACCGTTATCGGCACATGCGTTTGACTGGAGCAGTTTATTCAGCTGGTTGTTATTCGGTTCAGAAACAGTTTCATCAAAAACAAAGACCGTCAGCGATTATTCTTCTGTTGCTTCCGATATCAGAAAAGATGCCAAATCAGCTGATGAAGATGTGACAAAAGTGTTGTTAAAAGTTATTCCTAACCTTTCAACACAAAAAGATGCAACAAATTTTGAAAGCAAAATTAATGCACTCTCTGCCGGAAACAAAACAGAAAGCGAAAAAAGCACACAATTAACACAAATAGTAAATGACTATGCAACCAATATACAAAATAACAAACTTGTTGTTATTGTAACAATAAAAACCCTGTCAGATACTGATAAAAAAGAGTTGTCAAACAGTATAAATTCATTATCTCAGGATGCTCAAAAATATACAGAACTCGCCAAAAAAGCGTATAATCAGTCAAAAGATTTGCAAAAATACACAGAACAAAGTGATGAACAAACAAAAGTCCTGAACGAAATTAATAATGTAAATACCGAATTAAAGAACAAGTCTGATGCGGTTCAAAAGCTCACAACCACTTTAAAATTATTCGGTAAATTAGGAGGACTGGAAAAATAATTTTCCACAAAATATTTCAGGTAATCGCAATTGCGCATTGGCGCAGTTGCGATTATTTTTTAATAATGGTGATATATGTAGTTCGTGCATTAAAATGCACGCTACGGACTGGTTGTTATTCGGTTCAGAAACAGTGATATATGTAGTTCGTGCATTAAAATGCACGCTACGGACTATTTTTTCATAAATTGGAGCAGAATATTCATCAGTTCAAATTTTGTATGCAATCCTGAAAATTTATTAACCGCTTTTCCGTTATTAAAAACAAGAAAAGTCGGATAGGAGTTTATTCCGTATTTTTGGGTGATTGAAGGAAAATTATCGCCGTTAATTTTATAAACTGTAATTTCTTTCATTTCTTCAAGGACGGCATTTTGTTTTGAACAATATCCGCACCATGGGGCATAAAATTCCACCAATTTTAAGCCTTTGGAAATATTTTCATCAAAATTTTCATTATTTAATTCGATTATCACAGATACCTCTTTTCAAAAGGATAATAAAATAATCTTTAAAAATTTATATCCGTCGTGTGATTATAATTCTTTTACGCCGTCGTCTATGAGATAGCACATTTCTTCGTGAAAATCCGCATCTGCAATTTTTTCAGGCGGAAGTTTTATGTATTTCACGATTGCGTTAGAGAGGACGTTCCCGTCTAAATCGAGTATTTGCACGTCGGAAGTAAAAAATTTTGACGAATCATTTACGACCATACCTTTTCCGAGAACATATTCATCATAGGGGACGGGTTTTCTGAATTTAACTTCCATTGATAAAGTTGCACCAATAACGAGTTCATCTTTTACCCAGTATGCTCTGCAGGCAAGTTCGTCGAGCATTGTGGAAACAAGTCCGCCATGAACTCTTTGCGGAAAACTTTGATGAAGAGGTGTGTATTTAAATTTTGTCATAACACTCCCGTCTTCCATGTTATAAAATTGTGCTTTCAGGCCCTCAGGATTATCCATTCCGCAGATATAACACATTTTGCTGTTTCTTTGTTTGCTGATTACTTTCATATCTCAATTTCACTATTCTATGTTAATAAGTTTATATTAAATCAAAAAATAAATTAATAAAAAAGTAATACACATAAAGTGAAAACAGACATTGCCGAAGCTACATTCAGAGGACATATCATATTTTGTAATACAAAGTATAAGTTTCATCGGTATTTATTTTTGCATGCCCGCCTCTTATCAAGGTTAAGAGAAGTCCTGCTCCAAAAAAGACATTCCCGACACACATTGCGGGATAAATCCATAGCATTCTGTTTGCACCTTTTTTAATAATTTCGCCCTGTAAAGGATATCCGTCAATAAAAAAACTTCCGACTGTTAAATGTGCAGGGACACCTACAGTATCATTCATAGAAACATTTTCAATTTTACCTTTAATTAAAGTTCCCCTGGAATATATTTTATCTTTGATTTGGACATCAGATATTGTTTCAAATTCAATGCTATCACCCTCATTTACTTTTTGCTTTGTTGAAAAGTCATTTTTGATTTTTACGGGAATTTTCAAAAAATCATTTTCATCAATAACAGCAATTTTTTTATGTATGATTTTGCTTTCGTCAACTTGTGGAATTTGTTCGTTCAATGCTTCTGCAGGCTTATTAATTAAATTTTTAGCCCTGTTTTTTTCTGCAAACGCATCAGTAATGACTTTATTAGCAGATATTTCTTTTATCTGAAGATTTTTATTTAAAGATTTTTTAATGAAGGTATCTTCAATTTCCGCATATTTAAACTGTTTAATCTGCAGACTTTTGTCGAGCGTTTTATCGGCAAAATCATCGTTAATAAAACAATACGCAGGCATTGAAATGAAGTTTATTAAGCATAAAAAAACCAATGATTTCTTCATTTTTAACCTACAAATATTTTATCTGTCCTTTTGAATTTGATTCTACTTTCTTTTGAAATTTTGCACGGTTTTCTTTTGAAGTTAAAAGGAAATTCTGGTAGTATAAATCATTTTTGTATTTATTATTAACAAGGTATTCGGGATATTTATTATAAATGTACTCATAAATTTCCATCATTCTTTTTGTGGATAACGGGTGAGAAGAGTACCAGTCATATCTTTCCTGAGTGAATGTTTTGCTCATAACCACGATAAAAGCAACAGGGTTATAACCGGCATTAACCATATAATCCACCGCTTTTTTATCTGCTTTGTATTCATACTTTTTGGAAGCAAAAGCGTATGACCAATCGGAGAAATATCCTCTGAAAATACCGTCATAACTGTCAACTGTATGTGAAATTTCATGTGATAAAACAGCCGCAATTTCATCATCACTGCTCAATCGGTTAAATAAACCTCTGTATATAACAATCTGCCTGTCCCTGCTACGTGAATAAGCATTTTTTACATTCTTTGTATTAAAATCAAAAACCATTCTGTGTTCAATTCCGTTGGAATTCAACAACTTAAAGCCGATTTCATCAACTTTGTTCTGAGCTTCAATAATTGCTTTTCCGTATATTACTTCAGATGTTTCAGCATATACCTGTAATCCTGATAATAAAACCAATGCCGACAAAATAACTAATTTTTTCATTTCTGTTCTCCAATTTTGAATATATTATTTATGAATACCAGAATACTTCCAAAATATTTTATTTAAATTCAATTCTAACGATTTTTTACATAATTTAACCCAAATATTTTCGGGAAAAAATCACTAATTTAATATTTAATAACAAAAAACTTGATTTCTTACAGCTAATAGTGTTTATTAAAATATGATTGGGGTGTTAAGCACATGAACGGCAAAAAAATCGAAAAAATAGGTATTCCGAGAGCAATGTCATACTATCAAAATTTTCCGTTTTATTACGGTTTTTTTGATGAATTAGGCATTGATACCGTTGTTTCCGATAAAACAACAAACAAAACAATAAATTCAGGCTGCAAATATGTTGTTTCGGAAACCTGTCTGCCGATTAAGGTTTTTGTCGGACACGTCGTAAATCTGCTTGATAAAGGAATTTCTGATATTTTTATTCCCTCAATACAATCAACCGGCTACAAAATAAACAATTGCAGTAAAATAAGAGGACTTCCAGAAATAGTAAGAAATGTAATCGACAGACCAGTTAATATAATTGAGCCTACTTTAGATAAAACCGAAAATATAGGATTTTATGATTTTTGGTTTGACACAGCAAAAGCAATCGGAATAAATGATAAAAAGCTCATAAAAAAAGCCATTGAAAACGGTTGGGAAAAATATGACAATTTCATTTCTATGACAAACAAGGGTATTCCTTATACAACTGCACTTAAAAATGCTGTCGAGGGTGTTTATGAAAACAAACGCCTTGAAACCGTAAAACCTTTATCTGTTGTTATTATGGCTCATGGTTACAATCTTTTTGACGAGAGAATTTCACTGAATTTGATTAAAAAACTGGAAAAAATGGACATTAAAGTATACACCTCGTTAAATGTCAAAAGAGAAGATTCCATTAAATCAATTAATGAACTCGGTGAACTTTTATACTGGGCAAACGAGGTTGATTTAACGGGGGTTGCGGCATATTGTATGCTGAACAACAAAATAGACGGCATAATATCACTGTCTGCTTTCGGCTGCGGACCTGATTCTCTTATGACAGATGAAATAGACTATCATGCAAAAAATAAAAAAATTCCTATGCTTCATCTGACAATCGATGAACATACGGGAGAAGCAGGTTTTGTAACAAGGTTGGAAGCATTTGTTGATATGCTTACAAGAAAAAAACGAAATAATTTAATTAAGAATACTCCCAAAGAAAATAAAATTGAAACTGATTATCCGGAAAAAATCACGGCAGAAGTTTCCTAAAACAAACATTTTTATTATGAAATCAACAGAACTAACAAATAAGAAAGTTTATAAATATCCTGGTGCAATTCACATTCACTCTCTGCATTCAGACGGAACAGGGAATGTTAATGAAATATCACTTGCCGCAAAAAAAGCGGGGCTGGATTGGATAATTATAACTGACCACAATAATTTTGATGTCAAAGAAGGAATAATTAACGGAATTACGGTTATCAAAGGTGAAGAAATTTCACAGAACGATAAAAACCACTATTTGTGTTTAGGAATAAATGAATGTATTTACCCCTCTAAAAATATTTCGGATACAACAGAGAAAGTCAGACAAAAATGCGGATTTGGATTTGCTGCTCATCCTGATGAATCAGAAAACCGGCAAAACAAACATAAACCGATAAGATGGACTGATAAAACAATTATCCCCGACGGTGTAGAGATATGGAACTGGTTTTCTCAGTGGGCAGATAACTACAACAGCAAAAATATTTTCACAATTGCATACTCTTATTTTTTCAGACACAATCTTGTGAAAAAACCTTGTCAGGAAACCCTGAACTGGTGGGATAAATTAAATAATGAAAAGGAAGAAATCGTACCTGCAACAGGCGGAGTTGATGCACACGCAATAAAAATAAGAGATTATATCATCCCTGTTACAGTTTTTCCCTACAAAACAATTTTTAAAACAATAACAAACCAAATTATCATCAATGAACCGTTAAAAGACGATTTTAAAGAGAGAAAAGAGCAAATTTTAAACGCCATAACGACGGGCAAAAATCTTATTATTAATCGTAATACCTACGCAAAAATGCCTGAAATTTTTGCAGAAAACTCAAATGAGATAATATACTGCGGAGAGAATATTTTACTTGATGAAAATACGTATTTAAACTTTAATTGTGACAGAAAAGTAAATTTAAAAATATACAAAAACGGTATCGAAATTTTTAACGGCATAACAAAAAATGAAAAAATAAAAATAACAGAAATCGGGAAATACAGAGTTGAAGCTGAAATAAACGGATACGGATATGTATATTCAAACCCAATTGTTGTAAAAGGGGAAAATATTCTTGGGTAATACAGAAAAAAAATTAAACAAAAACAGGTATTCTCAGAGAGATAACTCTATACCCACAAAAGACAGGGTTGTAGCATGGCCACGAATGGGAAACATTGACCTCTCAATGCACGCCCTCGTAAGTTCACTGGGCGTAAAAATCGTTATGCCTCCAAAGAACTCAAATGAAGCACTTGAAATTGGAGTAAAAAATAGCATTGAAGGAATTTGTCTGCCATATAAATTAAATCTTGCAAATTACATTATGGCTCTTGAAAAAGGCGCAAATACTCTTATGATGTTTCAGGCTCCCGGCTCCTGCAGGTTTGGAAATTACACAAAAATGGCTCAAAAAACCCTTGAAAAAATGGGTTATAAATTCGATATGGTTGTTTTTGACATGTACCAGAGCAAGATGAAGCAAACCCTTGAAGCATTTTGGCATGTAACAAGATGTATAAACCCGTACAGATACTATAAGGGCTTCAGCACAGGCTTTAATAAGGCTTTTGCAATAGATACTGCAGAAAGACTTTTATTTTACACAAGACCGAGAGAAATCAATAAAGGTGATGCCGAAAAATGTTACAAAAAATGGTATCAAATAATTTCTGACACTAATAGTGTTTTGGAGTGTAAAAAACTAAAAAAGAGAGTAATTGAAGATTTCAGCAGGATACCGGTTGATAAAGAGAAATTTGTACCGAAAGTTTATTTACTCGGAGAATTTTTCGTACTTTTAGACCCGTACACAAATCAGGAAATTGAAAAAACATTAGGTGATTTGGGTGTTGAAGTTCAAAGGCAGATATTCTTTTCGGATTGGCTGGAACACGTACTAAAACCGTCTTTATTTTATAAAAAAGAGTCGCACAGAGAAAGGTGCGTACGATTTGCAAAAGACTACATGAAACGTGCCATAGGCGGTGAATGTATTGAAACAGTAGGTGATACAGTTTTTGCAGCAAGAAACGGAATTGATGGTATAATACATATAATGCCTTTTACATGTATGCCCGAAATCGTGGCACAGAATATTCTGCCAAAAGTAAGCAAGCAGGAAAATATTCCCGTACTTGAACTCGTACTCGACGAACAGACAGGTAAAGCAGGAAATATTACAAGAATCGAGGCATTTGTCGATTTGGTCAAAAGAAAAAAAATGAGGACTCAAAATGAAATCAAGAAATAATATGACACTTGAAAGAATAAAATATTACAGACATTTGTTTGGCGGCGCATTGGAGTGTATCCAAAGCAGATTGTCTAAGAACCCCAAACCTTTATGTTTTTCGCTGATGGTTACGGCAAAATGCAATTGTAACTGCGACTTTTGTTTTTGGAAACACAAAAAAGAAAATGAAGAAATGTCTTTACAGGAAATTCAGAGACTCATAAAAGAAGCCGGCGAAATCGGTTATATGGACAGTATCCTCTGGGGCGGAGAACCTCTTTTAAGACAGGATTTTACTGAAATTTGCAAAGCATCACACGATGCGGGTCTATACACAAAGATTGCAACAAACGGCTGGTTTCTCGAAGAAAACCCCGGTTTTGCGGAATATACCGATTTGTCGTTTATTTCATTAGATGCTATCGGAAAAGCACATGATGATATAAGACACTTACCAGGAATCTGCGACAGAGTTATGAACGGTATTGAATATCATAAAATTCATTCGCCAAAAATGAGAATTTACATTTGCTGTACGGTTTCCGCAAAAACCGATTTTGAACAAATAAAAGAAGTTGCTCAGTATTGTAAAGATACGGATATTTTGTTGTACTTTACGGTTAATAAATCAAATCAAACTTTGGAAGAAGCACAAAACGTAAAAGAAACCGAACTTGAAACAGATAAACTTTCTGAAATTTTCATAAAAATAAAAGAATTGAAAAAGCAGGGATACCCCGTAAGAAACTCATATTACTTTATGGATTACATAATAGAAAAGAAAAACTACTATGAGTGTCATTGGCCGAGAATTGCGACAGTTATTTATTCAAACGGTGAAATGCTGAGATGTTATGACAGGGAACCTTTCATAAGTGTAAAAGACAGACCATTGAAAGATGTTATCAAAGACCCCTTATTCATTGATACAGTAAATAAATGTAAAGATTGCAAATTAGCATGCGTAGGAAATTATGCACTTGATGCGTCAGGGCTGTGGAAGCTTGAATGGCCTGCGATTAAGTCATTAATGGAAATTGCCATAACATAATTGATTATATTTCTCATTCATGTAATAATTAATAGCAAAAATAAATTATTTCAGTGAGGAATGTGATGAATATTGGTAAAAAGATTTTTGCAGCTTTGTTGATGTTGTCTTTTTGTTTTATGAATGCTGCATTTGCCGCAGATGATTTAGAGGACAGAATAATAAAAAATTCTGATATTTTTGAAAACAATTATCAGAACATGAAAGAAACATCAATGAAGGCATTAAGTCCGACAGAAAGAATGTTCAACAAAAAAGAAAATCTTTCTTCTGGAAATATCCTGCTCCAACAAGGTTATAATTTCAATGTTGCAATAAGTTCAAATCCGCAGGCAACAGGAAAATATGATTCTAATTACAAATTAGGTTTGGGTGAAAAAATTAACGTATACGCATTCGGTGAATCTGTTGATGTAATGGCAATGTCGGGGAATAATTTATTAACACCGATTAGTCAAACTGAAGTCGGTTCAGACGGCACATTATATATTCCGGGTGTCGGTCCCGTTAAAGCAGAAAACAGAACAATCGGACAGATTGAAAATGAAGCAAACCGAATCGCTAAAGGGAAATACGAAAATATAAAAATCAAACTTAATGTAGCATCAGGAACAGAATTTTCAGTTTTTGTCTATGGTGAAGTTAACCGCCCCGGAAAAGTTTACGTCGGAAACAATACATCAATTTTGGATGTTTTAAGCATGGCGGGAGGTGTCAAAAAGACAGGTACACTGAGAAACATAAAATACAACAACAAAAATGTGGACTTATACAAAACTTTATTTCTTGCAAACAACAGCCACATTCTTGTAAAACCCAATGATGTTATTTTTGTCGATAAAATCGGAGAGGTAGTAGCCATAAAAAATGGTGTTCAGGTCCCGGGTATATATGAAATACAAAAAGATGAAACAATAAAAAGCATTATTAAATACGCAGGCGGAACTCTTCCGACTACTGAAGCTTCAGATGTTACCGTTGTCGGATTTGATGAAGTTCAGGGACAAAAAAACGCCATAAATGTTGCATGGAATAAGTTTAAAACAACAAAGTTATCAAGCGGTGACACAATTGAATTTAAAGAGTTATTCAACGGTGTTGAAAATACAGTTACAATTCAGGGAAACATCAAGCATCCCAAAACAGTCGCTTATAAAAAAGGTATGCGCCTTTCTGACCTTTTAAAAAATGAAAATGAATTGTTAGAGGAAACTTTTATTACTCAGGCAGTAATCAGAAGAATTTCAGGCAAAAACAAAACAGTTGAAACAATCCCCGTATTTTTGGAAGAATTTTTCTCCGGACTGAATGACCCTGTTCTGAAACCACAAGAT